>Ga0070741_10000169_pt1 | contig 245397 bp, 242 predicted proteins | sample Coa_R1_4_FD_66440 | JGI IMG/M metagenome (GOLD analysis project Ga0070741, IMG submission 66440) | Surface soil microbial communities from Centralia Pennsylvania, which are recovering from an underground coalmine fire - Coalmine... | ecosystem: Environmental > Terrestrial > Soil >... | reverse complement strand
CTCGCGGCAGGTGCGGCCGACAACGTCGTCGGAGGGGTCGGTTCGGGCAACCTCATCTCCGGCAACGACGACGCGGGCGTCCTCATCCAGGACGGTGCCGGGCCCGATTGCGACACCGGTGGCTCCACCTCAACGGGCAACAGCGTCGTGGGGAACCTGATCGGCACGGACAAGCACGGCGTTGCCGCCGTTCGCAATCGCGGGGTGGACGGCAATGGCGGAGTCGCCCTGCTGGCGAGTCACAACGCGATTGGGGGAACGTCCCCCGGCGCGGGCAACGTGATCGCCTGGAGCGGCACGGGCGCCCAGTTCAGCGCGACCCCGGGTGTCTCCGTCGCCGGCAACTTCGACTCGATTCTCGGCAACTCGATCTTCTCCAACGACGGGTTGGGGATCAGCCTCGACGGGGCGAATCACGGCCAGGCGGCGCCCGTGATCACCTCGGTCGTGACGGAGGGCGGGTCGACGACGATCGGCGGGACGCTCGCGAGCACGCCGTCGACGCAGTTCCGGATCGAGCTGTTCTCCAGCCCGAGCTGCGACGCGTCGGGCGCGGGCGAGGGCAGGGTGTTCCTCGGCTCGGTGGACGCGACGACGGACGGCGGCGGGAACGGCGTGTTCTCGTCCTCGGTGGCCACGGTTCCGTCAGGTCGGGCAGTGACGGCAACGGCGACGAATCCGACCGGCGACACCTCGCAGTTCTCGACCTGCTTCACGAGCGCGTAGCGGTGCCCGGCTGGGCGCAGGTGGCGGGCAGGCGCGGTGTGAGCCGATTCGTGGCTTGTTCGGTTGCGGCTGCGTGGGCGGTGCTGGTGTTGGTGCTGGTTGCGGGTGCGGCGGCCGGCCCGGGTTCGGGTTGGCCGCAGTTTCGGTTTGATCCGGCGCACACGGGCTTCAATCCGGGCGAGTCGGTGGTCGGTGTCGGCAATGTCGCCGAGTTGCAGGAGTGGTTGGGGAGTGTTGGTTCGCAGGTGGAGTCGTCGCCGGCGGTGGCTGGCGGTGTCGTCTTCGTGGGTGGCCAGGACGGCAGGCTGTACGCGTTTGATGCGGCGGGTTTGCGTGGCTGTGGGGGGAGTCCGAAGGTCTGCGCGCCGTTGTGGTCTGGGCTCACCGGTGGTGCTGTCGAGTCGTCGCCGACGGTTGCGAATGGGGTCGTCTACGTCGGTTCGGACGATCACAGCTTGTATGCGTTCGACGCGGCGGGGGTGAGTGGTTGCTCGGGCAGCCCGAAGTCCTGTCTGCCCTTGTGGACGGCGCCGACGGGTGACCGCGTGCTCACGCCGGCTGTGGCGAACGGTGTTGTCTATGTTGGTTCGGCCGATCACGACCTGTACGCGTTCGACGCGGCCGGCGAGAGCGGCTGTTCCGGTTCGCCGAAAAGCTGTTTGCCGCTGTGGACGGCGAGCACGGGCGGGCAGGTGTTTTCGTCGCCGGCGGTCGCGGACGGGCTCGTCTATCTCGGCGGCCGTGACGGCAGGCTGTATGCGTTCGACGCCGCAGGCACGAGGGGCTGTTCGGGAACCCCGAAGACGTGCGCGCCGTTGTGGACGGCCTCGGCCCGCAACGGGGCATCGGTGGCCTCGGCGTCGGCTGCGGGCGGCGTCGTCTACGCGGGCGCCAGCGACCAGAACCTGTATGCCCTCAGCACGGCGGGGACGCTGCTCTGGACGGCGGATACGGGCGCCGACATCTTCGACTCGCCAGCCGTCGCTGACGGGATCGTCTACGTCGACACCTTCAACGTCAACACCTCCGCCGGCAGCCTGTTCGCGTTCGACGCCTCGGGAACGATCGGTTGCGCCGGTGTTCCAAAGAGCTGCACGCCGCTGTGGACGGCGCCCGTGGACGAGCCGATCGCCTCGGCACCATCGGTCGCGAACGGGGTTGTCTATGTCGGCTCCGCCTATGGAGACCTGTACGCGTTCGACGCGGCCGGCGAGAGCGGCTGTTCCGGCGATCCGAAGACGTGCGCGCCGCTGTGGACGACGGCGATCGGCGGCGCGGGCGATTCCTCGCCGGCGGTGGCCGGCGGGGTCGTCTACGTCGGCTCGCTGGACGGCAACCTGCACGCGTTCGCGCTCGACGCAGACCCACCCTTGACCGTGGCGCAGCTGTCGGGGACGGCCGGCCTGAACGGCTGGTACACGAGCCCGGTTCAGGTGACCGTCTCGGCGAGCGATGACCGCTCGGGGGTGGCGCAGACGCGTTGCCTGCTCGACCCGAAGCACGTGCCCGCAGGCTTCGATCAGCTGCCGGCGGCTTGCCCGTTCACCGGTCTCGGCGCCGAAATCGACCACGGCCAGCACACGCTCTATTTCGCCAGCCGCGACAACTACGGAAACAAGGAGCCGGTCCGCAACACGACGGTCAAGATCGACCGGGGAGCGCCCAGCGTGCAGCTGTCGGCGAGCGGGACAGTGGGCGAGAACGGCTGGTACCTCTCGTCGGTGAGCGTCCACACCTCGGGCAGCGACGCGGGCAGCGGGATCGCCAGCTGCACGCCCGACCAAGTCTTCAGCGCCGAAACCGCCGGCACGATCGTCAATGGCTCCTGCACCGATCAGGCCGGGCTGGTCGGAACCGCTGCCCCGCTGAAAGTCCACATCGACCTGACAGCACCAAGTGTCGCGATCACGATCACGCCCGCAAGCCCGGACGGGTTGAACGGCTGGTACCGCCAGCCGCCGAAGCTCAAGGTCAAAGGCGACGACAACATCTCCGGGATCGCCGAAACGCGCTGCATACTCGATCCGCCCAGCGTCCCGACGAGCTATGCCGACCTTCCAGCCAGCTGCCCCTACCTGACGCTCACCAAGGTGACCGCTGACGGGCCGCACGACATCTACGCCGCGAGCAACGATCGTGCCGGACACACCAGCGCGGTCGAGCAGCTCGCCTGGAAGCGCGATCACACACCACCAATCCTGAAATGCGCGGCGACGCCGAACAGGCTGACCCCGTCCGACCACCGGCTCGCCCGAGTCACCACCGGCATCATCAGCTACGACAACCTCTCCGGCCTGAACGCGCTCACGCTGCTCGGCGTGACCAGCAGCCAACCCGACAGCGGACTCGGCCCGGACGACCGCCCCAACGACATCCAGGGCTGGACGCCCGGCAGCCTCGACATCGTCGGCCTCCTCCGCGCCGAAGCCTACGCGACCACGCGCGTCTACACCCTCACCTACCAGGCGCACGACCACGCCGGAAACGTAAGGCAGTGCACGCCCAAGGTGAACGCACCGCAGAGCTGACCGCTCAGTACTGCGATGTAGGAGTCGGCGCCTCAGGACCTGCGATCGAATCGCACGCATCCCAACCCTGCTCGACCTCCCCAACCACTCTCGACCCCGCGCGCCGGTGACCAGGTAGCCGCGGACGAGCGATTTCGAAGCTTCCGACGACGATCATCCCGGTGGCGACCCTCAACGGGACCGGTCACCACGGAACGGCTCCCCGAGCGAGACGCTCGTCACGCTCACGCCATCCGCGAACGCCGACCGAGCCAACGGCGACAGCGCGCCGTCGAGGCTCGCCCAGGGAACGCCGATCCGTCGATGCGCCTCTGAACCAGCGCGCCGGGATCGGTCACCGGGCGGTCGAAGGGCTGACCGAACGCGCAGCGGAAAGTCGTCCCGGGTGGTGTGGAGCAGCTTGAGACTAGGCGGACGGAGGGTGCCAGTCGATGTCGGCGGAGTCGCGAGCGGGAAGAAGCAGGCCGTAGGACTGGCGCGGGACCCTCGGTTCCAAGCGGGCGTCCAGGAGCGGGTTCGTCTGGTACTCCCAGTAGTCCCGCAGGAAGCTGTCGGCGACGATTCCGAAGCTGAAGTGGAGCATCGGCCAGACCCGTCTGCCGAGGCCAGCGAGCCAATCGTCAGCGACCCTGCCAAGCCGGAGTGCGTCGTCGGCGTGGAGCCAGAGACTGAGGACTTTCGCTGGAGTCTCGGGCCATAGCTCAGAGCAGCCGAGGCATGGGAACGAGTCCTGTCCGATCGTGGCGTAGCCGACAGCCTCTATCTCCTTCACCCCGGCTTCTCCCACGAGACGCGTTCCGGCTCGCTCGTCGAAGCAGCTGAAGGGGCCGTCGAGCGATGGGTCTGCCCAGAGTGCGTCGAACGCGATCGCGAGCCTGACCTGCTCGTTGAACACGAGCATGAGCCCGTAACGCGGGCTGTGAAAGTGGAGCGGTTCAGAAGCCGTCATCGTCTGACCAGTTTCTCATGGCGTGTAAATCCGGCCTCGGCATGACACAGCCAAGGATCAGCGAGCGCCGTACAGCAACCCCGCCTTCTGCCGCCCGGCTCCTGGAGGACTTCACCGTCCCCTCTGGTCTTCACCCTCCCGTCTCGTGTTCGCCCTCGCGTCTGGCCCGCAGTTGCCGTGTCCACATCCTCCTGAGGACAAACGCGACCCAGGCTAGAGCGAGGCCGAGCAGGACGAACCTCCAACCGCCCGTACCGACGATCGCCTCGCGGACGGCGAAGTACAGGAGCAGGATCATCAGGATCAGAGAAGTGATCAGCATCGGCGCAATCCGGCGACGACGAACCTAGGGATACTGCTCGTACGTGGCGGAACGTCCCTTGGGAAGACCAAGGGAATCGACGGAGCACCGTAGCCCGACCCGGAGATGAACGCAGATTAGGTCAGTGGGAGGGTCAATCGGTTTCAGCGTTTCGCCCCGGTAGTTGGCCGAAGCCACGGCAACAACCCACACGTGCTCACCTGGTGGGAGCACCCTTCTGAGCAGATAGGCGCTTACCCCATCCAGCTGCTTGGCGGCTGGAGTCCCGGCCGGGTAGCAGGTGGTGATCGTTACCCCAAGAGGGAATGAGCAGTCGAGCTTCTTCGGAAATGGTTTGGCCGCGTTGGGCCTCGTGAGAGTGGAGGGGCTGATGGCTTCGCGCGCGCCGCCGCAGCCCGCGAGTGCGCCGACACCGAAAGCGGCCACGAGCGTGACTCGCGGCGCCTGCATCGGGATCAGCGTAGAGCAGAGAACGACAATCGGACCTCCGCGCGCTTCGGCGCAACCCTAGAAGCCGATTCGCAACCCGCACGCCCTCGCCCTTCGCCGGCTGGCGGGCCGCCGTTGCGCCGCGGCACGGGCCGCCTGCCCCGGCGCGGGCCCGGACTTCAACTAGCCCGGAGGTCAGTGAACGTTGAAGCTGCCGCTCCGGCCGTTGATGCCGCCGCTGGTGACGGTGATCAGGTCGTTCGCGAAGGCGCTCGGGATCGTTGCGGTTGTGGTGCTGACGCCGTACACGAACGCGGACGGGGTGGCGGGTGTGAGGCCACCGTCGAGGCTCGACCAGGTCGCGGTCGCGTCGTAGTCCTTGAGCGGCGTTCCGAGGCTGTCGGTCGCAGTCGCTTTGACCGTGAACGGCTGCCCCGCCGTGATCGGTGTGGTGACTTTCACCTTGATCGCCGCTAGCGGTCCGACGACCGTGAACGGGTTGCTCGTCCCGCTGACACCGCCCGTCTGGACGGTGATCTCGTCGTTCTTGAACGGGCCGGGGATCGACGCGGCCGTGGTGCTCACTCCGTCGATGAACCCCGCCGGGTTGCCCGGCGAGATCGCGCCGTCGAGGCTCGACCACGACGCCGAGCCCTGATACGAGGTCAACACGTTCCCGGCGGCGTCCACCGCCGTCGCCTTGACGGTGAACTGTGAGCCAGCCCCGACCGTCAGCGGCTCAGTCGCACTCGACCCGGTGTCGAGCTTCATTGCCACCGAGGCGAGCGGGCCGAAGGCGTTGAACGACACCTGCCCGCTCGCGCCGCCGCCGCTGACCGTGAGCAGGTCGTGATGGAACGGCACCGCGACCGACGCCGTCGTCCAGCTGACCCCGTTCGCGAACCGGCTCGGCGTTCGCGGAGTCAGCGTCCCGTCCAGGCTCGTCCACGACGCCGGAGCGTTGAAGCCCGTCAGCTTGTGCCCGGCCGGGTCGCGCGCGGTCGCGGTCACCGTGAACGGCACGCCGACCTGCACCTGCCCACCCAGCTTGACCGTGATGCTCACCGGCCCAACCACGTCGAACGGGCCGCTCTCACCAGTCAGCCCGCCGCTCGACACGCTGATCCGGTCGCCTGTGAACCGGGCCGGGATCGTCGCGTTGGTTCTGCTTACCCCGTTCACGAACGCGGCAGGCCCTGGCGGTGAGAGGCCGCCGTCGAGGCTCGACCAGGTCGCGGCGGCGTTGTAGTCCGGGATCGTGTTCCCGGCTGAGTCCTCCGCCGTCGCGATCACCCTGAACGGCACTGTCGCCGTGACCGGCGTCGCGACGTTGACGCCGACGGTCGAGAACGACCCGACCACATCGAACGGGTCGCTCTGACCGCTCGCGCCGCCGCTCGTGACCGTGATCCGGTCGGCGTGGAACGGCACCCCGACCTTCGCGGTCGTCGTGCTCACGCCATCGACGAAGTCCGACGGCTTGCCCGGCTTCAACACCCCGTCCAGGCTCGACCAGGTCGCAGGCGCGGCCCAGTCGCTAACCGTGTTCCCGCGCGAGTCGAGCGCCGTCGCCGTGACCGCAAACCCGACCCCGGCCCGCACCGGCCCAGAGACCCGGACGCCGACCGTCGCAAACGGAAGCACGTCCACGGGCGCGAGCCGGTCGCTGGTCGTGCCGTCACCGACCTCGCCGACCTCGTTGTCGCCCCAGCATTCCGTTGCGTCCGCACTCGTCAGCGCGCAGGTGTGAAGCAGCCCCGCGTTCACGAACGAAACGCCCGAGCCGAGACCCGAGACGCCGACAGGCGTCGCCCGGTTCACGACGCTGCCGTCGCCGACCTGGCCGTGGTTGTTGTAGCCCCAGCACTTGAGCGCGCCGGTATCGGTAAGGGCGCAGCTATGCACCCCAGAGCTGAGCGCAGTGACGCCGCTCCCAAGCCCGACGACATCGACCGGCGTATCACGCTCGGTCGTTGTCCCGTCGCCGAGCTGGCCTACATCGTTGCGGCCCCAGCACTTCACCGCCCCGCCGGTCGTCAATGCGCACGCCTGCTCGTCCCCGGCGCTGACCGCGACCACTCCCGAGCCGAGCCCGACCACGTCAACCGGCTTGTCCCGGTTCGTCGTCGTCCCGTCACCAAGCTGGCCATACCTGTTCGCGCCCCAGCACTTCACCGCCCCGCCGGTCGTCAGCGCGCAGGTGAAGTAACTGCCAGCATCGACCTCCGCCACCCCGCTCCCCAGCCCGACCACATCGACCGCGGTGTGCCGATCCTTGAAGCTGCCGTCGCCGAGCTGACCAAAGTAGTTGTAACCCCAGCACTTCACCGCCCCAGCCGTCGTCAACGCACAGCTGTGCCCCGCACCAACGCTCGACGAGCCGACACCCGAACCCAACCCGACCACATCGACCGGCGTATGCCGATCCGTCGACGTCCCGTCCCCAAGCTGACCAGCGTTGTTCGCACCCCAACACTTAAGAGCGCCCGCCGCCCCCATCACCGCGCACGAGACGTACAAGCCTGTCGAGATCGCCGACACGCCCGAGCCCAAACCGGCAACAGCGATAGGGCTCGTCGATCGATTTTGCGAGCCATCGCCAAGCTCGCCAAAGAAGTTCGAACCCCAACACTTCACCCCACCCCCCGGCGTCAACCCACACGTGTGCCACCAGCCACCACTGAGCGCCGTGAACAACGGCGTCGCAGCCGCCGACGCAGCCGACGCAACCGGACCTCCAACCAGAAGCGGCAGAGCCACCACGACCGGCACTAGAACGGCCAGCGGCCCCGCCAACGACCTCGATGACATCCGCGCCAGCGTAGCTCCCCTGGCGCAACCAGCTCAGTACTCCGTCATCGTCCCCGCCGACAGTCAGAAGGGTCGAAGCGGAAACTTCCCGTAGAGGCGCTCCAGCCGCCGTCGCTACTGACGGGGATGCGGTCGCTCGTGAACAGGCTGGGGATCGTCGTGCAGCCTAGCCGCGGCTGGTCGGCACCCGACCGCCTCGCAGAGCAGCCGCCCGGCCTCCTGCGGATCCCCCGTCTCGATGTCGCCTCGGTAGACCGACCCGGATCATCTGCCACCGCAGCGGGGGCTCTCGCCCGGCCCCTCCATCAGATCGACCACCCGCTCAACGATCCCAACGCAGAGTTCCCGCCGCCGGCGCTCTACGGCGGCCGCGGCATCCCCGCCGGGGCGAGCGCCGAAGCCTCAAGCTCCGACATCGTCGCCTCCCGCAGCCGCCGAGCGGACGACATGCCGCACCGTCGCCGGATACCAGCGCAGACCGCCCTGCGCCGTCGGCACCTGATCCTCATTCAACCCGTTCGCGATCGCCGCCAGCGTCCGCCCCTCCGCCCGCTCACGCCGGATCCGCTCGACAACCTCACGCGGCATCGTCGGCGGCCGACCCAACCGCACCCCCTGCGACCGCTTCACCGCCAACGCCTCCCGCGTCCGCTGCGAAATCAACCGCCGCTCGAACTGCGCGAACGTCGCCAGAATGTTCGCCATCGCCTCCCCCGCCGGAGTCGTCGTATCAACGCAGTCGAGCGCGACCAGCGCCCAGCCCTGCTTCGTCGCCGTCGCCATCAACGCGGTGAAGTCGAGCATCGAGCGCGAAAGCCGATCGAGCTTCGCCGCCACAAGCGCCTTCGCGTCCCCCTCCCGCAGCACCCGAAGCGCCTCCTGGATGCCGGGGCGCTTCAGGTCCTTCGCCGAGAATCCGGCGTCCTCGATCACCCCGACGATCTGCCAGCCGCGCCGCTCGCACTCCGCGACGATGGCTCGCCGCTGTGCCTCCAGGCCAGCGCCGCTCTCGCCCTGCTCCTCGCTCGACACCCTCACGTAGCCTAGGACGCGCATAGGAGTCTCCTCTCCTGTGCCGTGGCCCCGGCGGTGACAGCCGCGCGGGGCCTCTTCTCGCCCTCAGGTTACTACATATGGTCGTTTGTTGTACGGGGCTGGGCTGCGCGGACGGTGCAAAAAGGCGGGCCAAGCGCGCTAGCAGGCCACCACCGCGTCGCTCACAGGAACCCGCAACAGCTGGGCTACCCACCACGTTCGGTAGCGTGCGGCCGATGGAGTCGCGAAGAGCCTTCTCCGAGGACGGCGTCCCGTTCTATCTCATCAAAGGACGCGTGTATTACGACGTTGCCCTCCAAACTCACGACGACCTCAAAAACGCCCTCCCGGACGATTACGACCTCTTCGCCTGGCACCGCGCGGGACGTTTTCGCATTCGCCTCGGTCGGGTCGATGTAACGCTGTTGTCCGAGCCCGTTCGTCAGCCGGGGGAGGGCTCCGAGTCGCAACCGCAGGAGAGCGACCTGCGGCTCACTCAGGAGTGTGAGCGAATGCTGACCGAACGGCTGATCTCCGACGGCATCCTTCCGGCACGCGGCCGTTGAGCAAGCGGCCCCAGCTAAGGCGTCAACGGTCCTGCATCACCACACCGAACAGAATGGAGTCATCATGGCGACGGGAAGAGGTTCGGCTCGCGCTAACACCTCGGAACCACCCTGGGGCAGGAGAATCGTGGTTCTCCCCCCGAAGGAATATGCCTTTTCGTCGTGCCCAGACAGTCCGTGCGCGATCTGCGGCCATGTGAAGAGGACCAACCTCCTCTGGCACACCGAAGGGTTGATCGTGTGCGGTAGGCGCAAGTGCATCGAGGAGGCTCGCGCTCGAACCGCCGAGCGGCGTACAGAGCGAACGTAGCGTCTGGCCGTCTGGCCAACGCCCTCCATTCTGTGTCGCAGATCCACGCAATCGCCTCCGAGAAGTCGGGCTCCGCCACTAAGCGTCCAGTCCAGCCATGCTCGACAGCAGCTCCGCCGCGTGCCGCTCCATGACCTGGCCGAACTCGGCCACGGACACCCTTTAACATCTCAACATGTCGGTACAGGTCGGCTGCGGCGCGCGGTCAGGGGCGAGGCGGAAGTCCGCGCGCAGGCGGCCACGCGAGCGCGTCGATCAGCGGGTCTGAATCGAAGCGCCGAGATAGCGGTCGATCCGGTGGTTGCGTGCCTGGATGAACTCGATCGCGCGCAGCCGGTAAGCGTTGTACGCATCGACGCTGCCGCCGGGGAGTGGCGAGTCGGTGAAATCGGTGAAAGGCGACCAGCAGCTCACCGCCGAGTAGTCTCTGCCGACGATGTCCTGGAGCAGGAAGAAGTCCACGTAGCCTCGGAAGTCAGCGAACAGCGCGAAGAAGTCCGCGTAACGAGCGAGCGTCTCGCTCAGAGGACTGGGCTCGTCGAGGTAATGCCGCCTGATGCACTCGACCGTCAGGTCGAACCGGTCCTTGATCCTCGGATGACATCCTCGCGCGCCGTTGATCGTCATCCTGCGACCGATGCGGTTGCCCGGGAAGATCATCATCCCACCGATCGTGTAGCCGAGGCGAAGGAACTCGTCGAGATCGGCGCGCGGGATCTGATCGATGATGCCGCGCATCCGTGGCTCCCTCGTGAAGGTCGGGATCACGGCATCGCTCGACAGGAAGAACTCGCCCAGCGCGGAGCGGTGATGCAAATACACACCCCGCGTGGCGTCGTCCAGTTCGAAAAGCACGCCGCTCGGCAGCGGCTTGCTCCAAAGCAGCTTGTGGTACCTCCTGAGCGTGGGGCTCAGGGCGTCCGGATCCCCTCCGGGCCTCGTGTCGGATCTGAAGTCGAAGGTGATGTCGATCGCGTTGCTCCGCGCTATGGCGCGACCCTACCGCCAGCAAGCGTCGTCGGCCGGTGCTGTCGGCGACCTCACGCAGTCTCACGCCGCCGCTGGCAGTGGCAGCCACGCCTTCCCGGACAAACCGGTGCGCGCGATGGCAGAAGCCCCAGGATCCTCATCACACCCGACGAACCCCCGACCGCGCCGCAATGCGGCGACCGCCGCGCTGCGCGAGCCCAAACACGGGTCGGAAACCGGGGGTGACGACGCTTGGGGGACACGCAGCGTACGATCGGCGTGATCACGACCTTCGTCCTCACAGCCCCTTACCTCTGGCTCGGTTCGCGGATCCGCGTCGGCCCCTGGGAGGCGATTCCACGACTGGCGCTGGAGGAGAGCGATGTTGTGTCGCCAGCTGCGCTCGGCCAGGTACTTGGCCTTCTCGATCTGTACCACCCCGTTCCTCGCGGGCGGCGCGAGTGGGGCTGCGTGTTTCGGCAGGTGCGGCGGCGAGTGGGTCAACCTTTCCCGCGGTCGCACATCGAGCAGCTCCGCCGCGCGGTGGTGGCGGCGCTGCTCGACAGAAACCCGGCTCTCGATCGCGACCGTCACGACAGCAACCTCGGTCACACGGTCGCGACGTCCGACAACGCCGCCTTGTACGGCCACCGGATCGACCCCGAAGGCTATGTCGCCGTCGATTACGGTGCCATCGTGACCGCGCTCACCGGCGGAATCAGGATCGGCGAGCCAACGCACGCGATCCATCCGCCCAGCGAACTCGCCCTACCTCTCCTCGGACCGCAACCCGACGAAAGCTACGCCGACGCACTGTTTAAGTGTCTCACTCACAACACAGAAGCAGCGCGCCGACTCGGCACCGCAATCGACTGGCTCGACCTTGCCTGGCGCAACACAACTTCCACCAGTTTCGAGACGCGAGTCGTGCTCCTCAAGTTCGGGTTCGAGGTCCTGCTCGACGCGGGCGACAAGTGGATGCACCAGCGCCAAGCCCTTTCCGCGCTTCTGCCCGATACCGGCCGCCGAAGACGCCGACGAGTCTGGACTCACCAGGGCAAGCAGCACGCGCAGACGATGAGCGACCTTGAGTGGTGGTTCTCCAACTTCACCTGGTTGCGCAACGCGATCGCGCACGGCGAACGCGTCAGCGCATCCGATCACCGCTGGGGCCGCACCTACCACATCTGGGTAGCCGAAGCCCGCCTCCGCCGCGCGATCAAGCACACCGTCGCCGAACGAGGATTCGAGCACGTCCTCCTCAACCCGTACCAGCGCGCGAGGTGGCACGTGCGGCACGATCAAGAGCGTGCGTCGTAACTTCGCCGCAAAATCCTTGGTCCCAAGATCAGAGTCCGCGACCGGCAGAACGCGCCACCGCGACTGCCCTCCCGACCACAACGAGCACCTTTGCCGGCGCCGCTGCGCCCAGAGCCACCGACACGAGAGAGGCGCTCTCATCTGAAACTCCTACCGCCCCCCGCCGCCACCCAGCGATGCTTAGCCTCTCACGGCGCTGCTGCCGGAGCCGACGGGACGGTGATCGGCGTCGGGCTGCTCGTGTGGTCGGTCCAGGCGACACCCGACCACCAGCGGTGCTCGGCCGCGCCGGTCGGGTCCGGATACCAGCCAGGGGGGCGCGACCGGCTTGGGAAACACGGAGGCCGTGGGCGATGCGTCCGCCCGTGTTTCGCCGCCATGGCCGAAGCGGATCGGCCTCGTCTCAACCGGCACCTCCGCCGGAGCGGGACGACTGACCACAAGAACTGCTCGCGCAACTCGTGCGGGCGCGAGTGCCAGATCCGGACAGGTCAGTGCTGAGGGAACCTTGCTGGCCGGGCCGGACCGTGTTTAGCGCGTCAGCGCGAGCGCGTGCTTCGCTCCCGTTCGCCCAACGTCGTCGAGTACAGCCGCAAGCTCCTGAAGAATCTCGCTACCGAGATTGTGACGCTCGATCACTTTCATAATCCTCTCGACGGCCGCGACCAGATCGTCGCGATCTCGCGCCGTTGTCAGGTTGCGCGGTAGGACGCCCGCAGCGACCAGAAGGCTTGCCAGCTGGATCAGTAGCCCCGATTGGGTTCTTCTTGCGCCAACGCGGGCCGCATCGTTGTCAGCATTCTCGACGATCTCCGCGAGCGTGCCGATCAGCGACTCATGCCTGGCAATCGTCTCCACAACCCAATCGCCCGGGTCTACAGCCCACAGCCTCGCGGTCTCGCCTTTGCACCAACCCGTGTAAACAGCGCGGCACTGCCGTTCAGAAAGCCCGTGCCGCTCCGCGATCATCGGCCACGTCAAACCCCGGTTGCGATCGAGAACGATCCGCTGATCCCGCTCCACCTTTTGGAGCGCCGAAAGCCGGCCATTGCGGCTGCCCCGGTCTGCCCCCAATGCGGATCCTGAACTTCCGGGCATGAACTCAGTATGACGCTCCAAGCGGGTGACGGTGGGTTACGGGGCTGATCGCATCGCAGACGCGCTCCGAAGCGCTTCCCGATCTCGCCTCCGTCGGATCTGGCGACCGCGGCCAACTCGACGCCGCAGTCGTCTGAGTCAACGAACGCCTACACGCCGGCGCTGAATATTTCGCCGGCGACCACAACGCCACCGTCGACGTGATCGCGATCACCGACCTCGCCACCACCTACACCGTCGTGGAGGCCGTGCTCGACTTCTGGCGGGCGAGCATGCTTGCGAGCGAGCTGGAGCAGCGCGGCCTGACCGTCGTCAGCTACCCGCAGTCCGACTCCAGGATGATCCCGGCGTCGCAAAGGCTCCATGACGTCATCGTCGACCGCCGCCTCGTTCACCCCGACGACCAACGACTCAACGCACACGTCCACGACGCCGTCGCCAAGCAGACACGCCGAGGCTGGAGGCTCGATCGGCCACCCGGAGGCGCCAAGGTAGACGGCGTGATCGCGCTCGCGATGGCGCATGATCGCTCACAGCAAGTTCCGCAGAAGCTTCAGCTTCTCGGCTGGCTGTGATCGGTTCGAGCCGGTCACCTGAGGCCGGGTAACGGCGCCAATGATTTTCATCGAACAGCTCGGGCGGTTGATGTTCGAACACTGGCCGGTCAGGAGATGCCCTGACCTTGAAGTCCGTCAGCCACTCGTCGCCGTTAAGGTCGCTGTACCTCAGGAAGCCAAAGCCATCCGGAAAGTCGTTGAGGGCGCGATTGAGCTGTATCTCTCGTTCGGCGGATGGAGCGAGACTCTCTCCGTAGATTTCGATGGAGGTGTGCGCCACGCCCGCACCCGAGTTGGGCCAGTAGACGGTTCCTCGGACATTCACGGCCATTCCCGGGCCGCCGTTGACGATCAACGCAAGCGTCGCGGCCGGGCCCTGGCTGGACAGCTGTCGCGGAAAGACGTACGCGCGCAAGCCCAGCTTCATCTGGTCTTTCTGCGCCCGCACGTCGTCGGCAACGTTTTTGGCCTCCTCGCGTGCGCGTCTCGCAAGGTTGAAGGTCGCAAGTGCGAGCGCGCCCGTAGCGATAGCAACGACCCATTCTGCAAGCGGAGCCCACCGACCCAGCCACGCCCGAAAAGCACCGCCCGCAACTACCGTCGCCACGCTCAACAACACATCCTGAGCCTAGATCCGACGCCGGACGCTACGCCCTGTTTGCGCCGCGCAGAAGCGGCGAGCGGGAGACTACGAGTCCACCAAAAGCCCCTAGCGCCCCGGCTGCGGTTGGCACGCACGGCGAAAGTCGGCAAGAACCTGGCTCACCTCCGCCTCGGTCGAGGCCTCCAGAAGCCGACCTCGGAACCGGCTCTCGAACAGCTGAGCCCGCCTCAGGCTCAGACCGCAGGCGGCGATGATCGAGCGTCGGGTGAACCGGTAGAGCGGTCCACCATCATCTGCGAGCCCGAAGCGGGTCATGTGGAGCGTCGTTTGGTAGACACTGAATAGACGTACCCCGAATAGGAACGAGAGGAAGCACACCGTCAGCACCAGTGGGAGGGCGAACTCCTCGAACTTCTCGACGGTAACAACGTGGCCAGCGTGCGTGGCCAGGTGCGCGAGCGAATAGGACAGGACCGCCGTACCCAGCAGTCCCAGGCACCAGCCGAACAGCCTGTGGGCGGGCGCGTACTCAGGGTTCCCAGCCGTGAACGCTTCCGTCATGGCGAGCATGAGCGCCACAGGAACGAGCACTAGTTCGACCAGGAGCGGCAGCGTGTGCAGGTTCGTGATGAACTCAATCACGGCTGTAAGGGTCAGGCTGTGGAGGATTAACCGTCGCCAGTAGCGTCCGTCGACCTCGGCCGTAGAGAACACAGCGACGAGCCCCGCGCCTAGGAACCAGACGACGGTGAGCTTGAGCATCTCGTGATCCCAGAACCCGACCCATCTCAGCAGGTAGGCAAGCAGAGCCGCGTATCCAGCTGAGGCGGCGATCACTCCGCCCAGCAGCCACGAGCCAAATATGAGCTTCAGCGGCGCGGCAACGCTCCGCCGTACCTCCGACCGCGTCACCACCTGATAGGCAATGAACCCACCGACCCATGCCACGAGCGCCGTCTCGCGAGTATTCAGGCCCGGTATCGCCCACCACAGCCAGGACATGACGGGAGAATGTTGCCTACGGTGGCAGTCGTCACAGAGCGTGACGAGGTTCGTTGCGTCGTGGCCGCCGCCGTCCGCGACAGCCGCCAAGTGGTGCACCCTGAGCTGGTTGCCGCGCGTCCCGGTGGTGCCGCAGAGGCGGCAGCGGTTCCCGTCGCGCTCGCGGATTGCGGCGCGTAGGACCCGGGGTGGGCGGTTCCTGGACGACGGCGACGGCCGCTTCGTCCCGCCGGCCGGCGGTACCGGCTGGTGCGCTGCGCAGTAGGAGCCGCGGCGGATGAGAGTCCCGCAGGTTAAGCAGCCGCGAAGAGGCATGGAGCGGGCGAGCGGGTGGAGCTACTCGTCGAGAGTGAACACGTCGACCAAGACACGCACAAGTCCCGGCGGATCTTGCGTGCGTCCCGGCTCGACGAAGATGTCGCGGGCGCCGAGACGGTCTACCAGCGGTCGGTCGGGATCCAACAATCCGCGCAGGTGTGCGGCGGCATTGTGTAGCCGCTCGTCGTCGCGGTCCACCTTCGAGACCAGCTGCACGTCAACTTCGAGCCGAACGTACGAGGGCTCGGCCGGGAACTCCTCACCTTGCGGACCCTGCCGATAAGCACCCGTTCTGTGCGTGATCCGCCTGACGCTGGGAGCACCGGAGATCACGGTGCTCCACTCGAACGCCTGATCGACCTCTCCCTGCAAGGTCGTGAGGATGCTCTCCAGAGTGGTCGTGTCCATTGCGGTCTCTAGTAAAGCGGTCGGGCCGGGCGTACGCTCCTGTTCGGGCCGGGGGCGTTGCAGCGTCGCGGCGCCGCGGTGTTCGGCTCGCCACCCGGCCCGGCCAGCGTCAGGCACGCAGGTAGCGGTCGAGATCGTCGACGTCGTCCTCATCGTCCGTGTCGCGCCAGAGCCCAACCTCGCTGTAGCCGTGATCGAATACGCCGTCATCGGGCTGATCCGGCAGGTTCAACGCACGCTCGAACGCCCGCACGCTCGCATAGATCAACGTCGGCGCCGGCGAGCCTTTGAACCACTTCGACAACCGGGTGTTCCTCATCGCCATTCGGTGCCGTTCGAGATCCACGTCTGGGCGAGCAGCAACCACCCTCGCGATCGCGTCGGCGTAGCTGCGATCCCGGAAGTCGGTGCCGAACTCCTCGTTGAACGCCGCCAGCAGCTGGGCCGGCAGAAGATCAGCTATGACCAGATCGGCGTTCTTGCTGTTGCTGCTGAACTTCTTCTTGCCTTCCTTCTTCTTGGTTGTATGGACCGGAAGTCTGCTTCCGGTCTGCGGTGGAAGTCTGCTTCCGATCTGAACGCCGTCAGACCGGAAATGTGCTTCCGGTCTGCTCGCCAGCAGCACATACGTGTTCGGCTCCCCGTCACCTCCTCGACGCACATCCAGATGACCACGAGCGACCAACTTCCCGATGTAGGTGCGGACCATGCGATCACTCACGCTCAGCTCCGCCGCGAGTGTCTCCTGGCGCGGCCAGCACTCGCCTCGCTGGCGCGCGTGATGCACGAGCACTGCGTACAATCGGAGCGCTCCCGACGACAGCTCCCGATCGAAGAGGACTGCGTTCGGCAGCTTCGCGAAGCCGTGCAACGGCACCTGCGCCGAGAGGCTCTGCTCGGGGTAGGCGCCGCTAGACACTTCCGCTCACCTCCTCGCCCGACGCGATCTCGATCGGGGCAAACAAATACGGCAAGGGACGGACGAGGTAGTCGTCGCAGCCGCGGGCGAACGCCCGCACGCGGTCGACGGCGTCCGCCTGCGCGTGGCCGAGCACGATCACCGGAATGTCCCGATCCCACGAGCGGCCGGGCTCGCCCTCGCGCAGCCGGCGGCAGACGTCGAGCTCGGCTCCGAGCAGCACGAGATCGGGCTTCGCACGCTCCGCGAGCTCGAGCGTCTCCTCGTCGACCTCGGTTCGCAAGACGTCGAAGCCGTCGTTCGTCAGATGCCGTTCGAGGAAGCCGCCGACGACGGGCTCGGGCTCGGCGAGGAGGAGGGCGTTCGGCATGTCGCCGAAGCTACCAACGCGTTCCGCCGGCGACCATTGTCATTTCGCGCGACTCTGCGCCGAACCGTCAACAGCCGTCCGGACTGGACGCGGCCCGTATGCTCCCGGCCCGTGGCGCGGTTCCGCCAGCTGACGCTCCAGGAGCTCGACCCCGACCAGCGCGACGCGATCGAGCCGATCCTCGAGTTCGCCGGGGGTATCGTCGGGCCGTTCAACGCGACGCTGCGTAGCCCGGAGCTCCTCCGGCGGTCGTTCCGCCTCGGGGAGTTCCTGCTGTTCGAGACCGTGCTCCCTCGGCGGCTCGTCGAGCTCGCCGTGCTGATCGAGGCACGTGTGAGCGGCTCGCAGCTCGAGTGGTACGCGCACCGAGAGGCGGCGCGGAAGGCCGGCCTTGCGCACGGGATCTGCGACGCGCTGCGAGACGGCCGGCGACCGGACTCGATGGCCGACGACGAGGCCGCGGTCTTCGATCTCTCCGTCGAGCTGCTGCGCACGCGCTCGGCGAGCGACGAGACCTTCGCCCGCGCCCGTGCCGTCCTCGGCGAGCGCGGCGTCGTCGAGCTCGCCTACCTGCTCGGCTTCTACGGGATGATCGCGCTCGTGCTCGGCCTTGCCGAGGTCGGAGCGCCCGACGGCGCGCAGCCGCTCGAGCCGCTCGACGACCCGTTCGGCCCGCCGCCAGCCTAGGGGGCCCCTAGAGCCGGCCGGAGCGCAGGACGCCCCAGAGGAGCCAGACGCCGAGCAGCCCCGAGAGGGCGAAGCCGACGAGCGAGATGACGTGCAGCCCGAGCACGTGCGGGCCGCTCTTCGCGAAGATCCCGATCAGGCTCGAGCCGACGAGCCCGCCGGCGACGACGAGCGCGACGACGAGCCGATTGAAGGCGTGCTCGAGCCGCCGGATGAAGTCGTCGACGCCCTTGTGGACGAAGCCGACCTCGATCTGGCCGTCCCGGACCTGATCGAGGAGGTCGTGCACCTGGTACGGCGCCTCGCGGGCCATCTGCGCGAGCGCGCGTGCCTCCCGTCGCGCGCGCGTGAGGACCCGCCGCGGCGTGTAGCGCTCCAGCATGAGGTCGCGCGCGTAGGGGCGGGCGACCTCGAAGACGTTGAAGTCCGGGTAGAGCTCCACGCCGACCGAGCCGAGCGTCGCGATCGCCTTGTCGAGCATCACGAACCGCGACGGCAGCCGCAGGTTGAGCGAGTAGATGAGCTGGAACGCCTCGCGGATCACCTGCAGCGGGTCGATCTCGGCGAGCCGCGCGCCGTAGTACTTCGAGTAGAGCTCGCGCAGCTCGCGGACGAACTCGTCCTCGCGTCCGCGGTCGTAGCGGACGCCGAGGTCGGCGAGCCGGCGCGGCAACACCTCGACGTTCTCCTCTGCGGCGTCGATGAACAGCCGCGTGAGCCGGGACATGTCCTCGTCCGAGAGCTTCCCGGCGAGACCGAAGTCGACGAGGCCGATCCGCTCCGGGTGGTCGAGCACGAGGATGTTCGCCGGGTGCGGGTCGCCGTGGAAGAACCCGTGGCGGAAGATCATCGTCATCCACGCCTCGGTGATCAGGTACGCGATCGTCCGGCGCTGCTCGAGCGTGTACTCGCCCGGGTCGAGGTCGGCGACCTGCGTCCCCTCGAGGAGCTCGAGCGTCAGCACGCGCGCGCCCGTGTACGACCAGTAGACGCGCGGGACGTGCAGGTTCGCGTGGCCCGCGAAGTGCCGGTGGAAGGTCTGCGCGTTGCGCGCCTCGAGCCGGTAGTCGAGCTCCTGCCGGATCGAACGGGAGAACTCGTCGACGAGCTCGCGTGCGTCGATGAAGTCGAGCGCGCGGACGCGCTCGCGGGCCAGGCGTGCCGCCTGGTACAGAAGCGCGAGGTCCGCTTCGATCTGCCGCGGCGCGTCGGGACGCTGCACCTTCACGGCGACGCGCCTGCCGTTCGGGAGCAGAGCGCGGTGCACCTGGCCGATCGACGCGGCGGCCATCGGGCGCTGTTCGAACTCGACGAAGAGCCGCTCGATCGGCTGCCCGAGCTCCGCCTCGATCACCGCCGCAGCCTGCTCGTACGGGAACGGGCGCACGTCGTCCTGGAGCGCCCGCAGCTCGAGGACGACGTCGGGAGGAACGATGTCGGGACGGGTCGAGAGCAGCTGGCCGAACTTGACGAAGGTCGGCCCGAGCTCGTCGAGCAGCTCGCGCAGGTGCTGGCCGCGCTGCGAGCGGGCACCGTCCTCGGCTTCCCCGGCCCCCCCGGTGCGAGGCCACGGGAGCAGGTCGGTCAGCTTGTGCGACTCGATGAAGTAGCCGAACCCGTGCTTGACCGCGACCTGCGCGATCTCGGAGAGACGGCTCAGCTGGCCGGGCGGCGGGTGCTGTGCGGGCGCGGCCACGCGCTCAGTGTGACACGGGTGCCGACGGCACAGAGTACGGCGACCACCATGGCGGCGACGCTGCTGATGCTCGTGCTCCTCGCGCTCCCGGCGGGGCGGCCGGAGCCGCAGCGGGCGATTCCCTGGCTCGACCGACGGCCGGTGCCGCCACATGCCCGGCCCCGGCTCGCCCCGCCCTGCCGGGCCGCCTCCCTGCGCATCAGCCTCTTCTTCCAGGGCGCAACGGGATCCTCGGCCGGCGGCGCCGAATTCACGAACACCGGCTCACGGGCGTGCTCGTCGGCCGGCCGGGCATCTCGTTCGCCGGGCCGGGCGCGAGCGGGGCGCGCTGGCAGATCGTGCGGACGCCGCGCAGCCCGTTTCGCTGGCAGGAGCTCACCGACCCGCCGGGTTCGCTCCGCGCGCTGCGACCCGGTAAGAGCGCCGTCGTCGGCATCTGGTGGCGGAATTGGAGCGGCCGCGGGAACCCTGGCGGCGGGTCGGTCAGCGCGGCGCCGGACGCGATCGTGTTCGGCGTCGCGCCGGGCGATTCGATCTCCGCCCCCGTGCGCCGGTCGTATCCCCTCGGGCCGCGCTGCGACGCTCCGGGCATGCCGTCCGTGCTCTCGGTGACGCCGTTCGCGCCGTTGCCGAGACGGCCGCCGCCGGGCTCGCACCTGCCGCTGCGGGTCGCGATCACCGGGCCGCCGTCGATCCTGAGGAACGGTGTGCGCGTCTTCCTCGCCCGCCGCGGGCCGCAGCTCCGGTTCCGCGTCGCGCTGACGAACGCCGGCCGGCGCACGTTCCGCTTCCGGGGCTGTCCGGTCTACCTCGTCCACTTCATCGGTGCGTCCTCTTCGATGCCGCCTCCGGAGGCGTACGTCCTGAACTGCCGCCCGATCGGGGCGATGGCGCCGCACGAGACGGTCCTCCTCGAGATGCGCGTTCCGCTTCCCGGATGGCGGACCGCGACGTCGATCGACTTCGACTGGGAGCTCGCGCCCCGGACGGCTGAGCCGTCCTGGACGGCTCCCTCGTTTCAGCTCGTGCCCCGACGCTCCAGATAGGCCTCGCCGCGCGGGGAGAGCCGGTAGCCGGTCTCGAGGCTGATCGTCAGGCCGAGCGCCTTGAGCTTCCGGACGTTCGCCTTGAACGCGTCGCGCTCGAGGCCGACGCATGCCGCGAGGTCGGCGGCCCGCGTGGCCGGGCTCTCCCGGATGAGGTCGAGCGTCGCGAGCGTCCACGGCGCCGCCCCTGAGGCATCGAGCCGGGCGAGCCGGCGGCCGATATCGCCGACTTCCGCAGGCGTGAGCTCGGCTGCCGCGGCCAGCTCTGCTCGCGGATCGAACTCGTCGACGCGCCGGAACGCGAGTCGACACAACGGGAGCTCGGGGTCGCCGCGGAGGTCGGCGAGGAGCGCAGTCCGATCCGGATAGCCGGCGCGCCGGGCCTCGTCCTCCGTGATCGCCGCCGGCTCGACCGTGTCGACGCTCTCCACCTCGATCCGGTCGAGGCCGGTCCGGTAGCGCCGGCCCGCAACGACCTGCGGCCGCTTCCAGCGCCGGAAGGCGACGGTGATCGTTCCGTCGTGGATGCCGTCGCGGAGCCGCCGCTCGAAGAGCACGACCTACGCCGCCTGCGGCAGCCCGCCAAGGGCGTCGATCGTCGGCACGGCGATCCAGCCCTCCCGCGCGGCGAGCACGCGCTCCTCGGCGGGGACGGGTTCGCAAAGTCCAACGGCGGCCGCCCGGGCGGCGAGCGAGGCGATGACAGCGTCGAGGCAGTGCCGGCTCGAATCGATGGCGAGCGCGGCGTCGGCCGGGATCCGCAGCCACGGCGCCGAGGCCAGGAGCGCCGCGGAAGACGCCTCGATGCCGAAGCGGAGCCGCGCGACCCTTGGATAGACCTCGACGAAACGGCCGGCCCCGAGCCGGTCGACGGCCTCGAGGTTCAGGAGGCTCGCGGCCCGGAAGGCCGTGATGCCGATGCGATCGGTCGAGACGCTCAGCGGGCGGACCCCGGTCGCCTTCCAGACCGCGAGATCCGTTCGCCTCAGGCAGAGCGCGCTCGTCGTCTCGGACGGCCAGGGCCCTCCGGCGTGATGTGCGTGCACCGCCCTTACGAACGGATCGGGCCAGCCGAGCGGTACGTCGATCCCCACCTTGTCGGCCTCCGCGAAGAGGCTCCGCAACCGCTCGTCGTCGCACGGCCGCTCGATACGAAGGATCGCGGCGATTCCGTCCCGCCACTCGACGAGGCAAGCGGCCGTGTTCGCGGGCTGGGCGGCGAAATCGACCCCGAGCGTTCTCAAGCGCGCGGCGGCGCGCCCTCGACGAGGCGCAGCCGGTGCTCGAGCTGGGCGACCCGGAGCTCGAGCTCCTCGTACTCCTCGCGGGTGACGAGGCCGAGCTTCTCGAAGACGCCCTGCAGGCCCTCGCCCGCGCGCTCGCCGAGCCGGGCCGCGTCGCCGCGCCAGCGACCGACCGACTCCTCGACGAGCTGGCGGGCCTCGTCGCGGCGCAGGCCGCCCCGGTCGGCCAGCTCGTCCGCGAGCTCGTCGGCGCGCTCGGCCGTCAGCGCGACGGCGCCGATCGCGGCGAGGACGAGCTTCTCGAACGAGTTGGCGCTACCGCGGTCTGCCATGCGGCCGCGTCCGCCGGCGCTGCCGGCGCTGCTCGCGCTTGCTCGTCCCGTCGCCGCCGGACGCCGCCGGCTGCGGCCGGAGCGGCGCGGCCGGAAGCGAGGGCTGCGGACCGGCGGCCGGCTCCCCGTCTCCGTCTCCGAGCATCAGCGGGCTCGGCTCGAGCGCAGGCCCACCGGAGGGCCGCCGAGGCCGCCGCCGCGCGCGCTCGCCGCCGTCGGGCGGTTCGGGCGGAAGCTGCAGATCGCCGCCTTCGAGGCCGACGAGCGGGGCGTATTCCGGCTCGCGCTCCTTCCAGATCGTGAGCAGCGGCGCCGCGATGAAGATCGACGAGTACGCGCCCGAGCCGATGCCGACGAGGAGCGCGAACGCGAAGTCCTTCAGCGTCGCGCCGCCGAACACGAGCAGGCTGGAGACCGGCAGCAGCGTGATGAAGGTCGTCGCCAGCGAGCGCCGGATCGTCTCCCACAGCGACACGTTCGCGATCGTCGCGAACGGCGACTTCCGCATCAGCGGGATGTTCTCGCGGACGCGGTCGAAGATGATGATCGTGTCGTAGATCGAGTAGCCCAGAACGGTCAGCACCGCCGCGACCGTCGACGTCGTCACCTCCCGGCCGGTGAGCGAGTAGATCCCGACGGTGATCGCGATGTCGTGGATCAGGGCGACGATCACCGGCCCCGCGAACTTGAAGTCGAACCGGAAGGCGATGTAGACGACGATCAGCCCGAGCGAGACGAGGATCGCGATGATCGCGAGCCTCGCGATCTGGTGGCCGAAGCTCGACGAGACGTTCTGGACGCCGAGCTTCGTCGCGCCGAGCCGGTCCTTCAGGTCGGTCTCGAGCTGATCCTGCTTCGCCCCCGTCAGTGAGCGCGTCCGGATCTGGAAGCTCTTGTAGCTCTCGCCGCGGCTCGAGCCCTTTCCCTGGACGACCGCGTCGCCCTGGCCGATCGCCCGCGTCTGGTCGCGCACCCTCGAGAGGGAGACGTACGACGGCGTGCTGAACGTGATCTGCGTGCCGCCCTTGAAGTCGATCCCGAGGTTCAGGCCCTTCACGCCCAGCGAGATCGCGCCGATCACGATCACGGTTCCGGAGATCGCGAACCAGAGGTAGCGCCGGCGCATGAAGTCGATCTGCAGCCACCTGCCGCGCTGCTGCGGGTGCGCGCCCATGAACTCCGGGTTCTCGAACCAGCGGAAGCCGGCGAGCAGCCCGAGCATCGCCCGCGTCGCCGCGACGGCCGTGGCGAGCGAGATCACGGTTCCGATCAGGAGCATCAGCGCGAAGCCCTTCACCTGCGCCGTCGCGACCGCGAACAGGATCAGCGCGGTGATCGCTGTGACGACGTTCGCGTCGACGATCGTCCGGAAGCCCTTCGAGTAGCCGGCGGAGATCGCCGCGCGCACGGTCTTCCCGGACCGCACCTCTTCCTTGATGCGTTCGAAGATGACGACGTTCGCGTCGGCCGCCACCCCGATCGTCAGGATCAGGCCGGCGAAGCCCGGCAGCGTGAGCGTGACGTTCAGGACGAGGATCGCGCCGTAGAGGAAGGCGGCGTAGACGGCGAGGCCGAGGACGGCGACGACGCCGAGGAAGCGGTAGAGCAGGAGCAGGAAGACCGCGACGACGAGCAGGCCGATGATCGCAGCCGTCTTCGCCTGCTTCAGCGAGTCCTTCCCGAGCGTCGCCGAGATGTCGGAGCGCGACTGCTGCTCGAACGAGATCGGGAGGGCGCCGCTCTGGAGGACGATCGCGAGGTCCTTCGCCTCGCCGATCGACGCGATGCCCGTGATCTGGGCGCCGTTGATCGGGTCGATCCCGTCCGGGTTCTGGTGGAAGTCGATGTACGGGAACGACTTGATCTCGCCGTCGAGGACGATCGCGAAGTGCTGGAACGCGTCCTGCCCGAGCCGCGCGGAGAGCAGCTTCCCGCGCACCGCCTCCGCGCGCGTGATGTCGTGGAACTTCTTCTTCCCCGCGCCGTTGAAGGAGAGGAGGACGACCGGCGAGTTCGTCTGCGGGTCGAAGTCCTGCCGCGTCCCGGAGAGATTCAGGTCCTTCCCGGTCATCTCCGGGACGCCCTTTTCCGGGTCGAACTTGAACAGGTAGTAGTAGGTCCGCGTCGGGGGCGACGCGTTCACGCCGGGGCAGACGACCTCGCCCACGCCGCACGTGAGCACCGTCTCCTTCGCCGGGACGGCGAAGATCTTCACGTCCGCGGCGGTGAGCTTCTTCGCCGGCTTCTCGGCCGCCGTCGAGGTCGAGCCCGTTCCCGCAGCCAGGACAGCGTTCGCGCGCTTCTGCGCGGCGGCACGCGTGTCGAACGGACCGCCGTTGTCGACGACGCGCTTCCGCGCGAACACGTAGTAGGCCGTCGGCGTTCCCTGCTTCGCCTTGGCCTGGACGACCGAGAGCAGGCTGTAGAGGCTCGCCTGGGCGATCGGCTGGCTGTTGGCGTCGACGGACGGTCCCGTCAGGTCCGACTCGAGGTCGTACATCTGCAGCTGCGCGGTCGTGCCGATGATCTCGGCCGCCTTTGCCGCGTTGTGCACGCCGGGCAGCTCGACGACGATCTGGTTCGAGCCCTGCTTCCGGATCTCGGGCTCGGAGACGCCGAGCTTGTCGATGCGGCTCCGCATGATGTCGACGGACCGGTTCAGGTCGTCCGCGGTCAGCGTGTGCCCCTTCGGCGGGACGGCCTTCAGCACGACCTCGAGACCGCCCTGGAGGTCGAGGCCGAGCGTCGTCTTCTTGTGTCCCGGCGAGCCCGGAATGGCGAGCAGCGCCACCCCCGCCAGGGCGGCGATGATCAGGCCGAGCAGGACGAAATGAGAGCGGCGGGTGTGCACGGCGGTCGGGCTAGCAGCTTAGCTTGGGTTTTCGCCGGTTGACTCGCCCGGCACGGCCTCTCCCTCCGGCTCGTCGGGCCCCAGGACGGCCGCGACGGCGCGCCGGTCGAGGCGAACCTTCGTGCCGGGCGCGAGCTCGATCGTCAGGTCGTCGCCGTCCGCCTCGACGACGGTCGCGTAGAGGCCGCCGGCGGTCAGGATCTCGGCGCCGGGCTCGATCGTCTCGAGCAGCTCCCGCTGCACGCGCTGGCGGCGCTTGGCCGGCTGCACGAACAGCAGCCAGACGGCGACGAGGCCGACGACGACGATGATCAGGGCTCCGGCCGACACTCCGCCTCCTCCGCTCCGGCGAGGCGCTCGAGCGCGTCGCGCTTGAAGTCTGCCAGCCGTCCGGCGACGATCGCCGCGCGGGCCCCGGCCGTGAGGTCGAGCACGAACTGCAGGTTGTGCAGGCTGAGCAGCCGCAGCCCGAGCAGCTCGCCCTGGTTGACGAGATGCCGCAGGTAGGCGCGCGTGAAGCGCGTGCAGGCAGGGCACGGGCAGGCATCGTCGAGCGGCCGCGGATCGCGGGCGAAGCGTGCGTTCCGGAGGTTGAGCCGCCCGCCGGACGTGAGCGCCGAGCCCGTCCGGCCGAGCCGCGTCGGGAGGACGCAGTCGAACATGTCGATCCCTCGCTCGATCACCTCGAGGATGCCCGCGGGATCGCCGATCCCCATGAAGTACCGCGGCCGGCCGGCCGGGAGCGCCGGGGCCGCCCAGGCGACGGTCTCGAGCGTCCGCTCGCGCGGCTCGCCGACGCTCAGCCCGCCGAGCGCGTGCCCGTCGAAGCCGAGCGAGACGATCTCCTCGATCGACCGCTCGCGGAGCGCGCGGTCGGCGGCGCCCTGCGCGATGCCGAAGAGGAGCTGCCCGGGCGCGCGCGGCGCGGCGAGCTGGCGCCCGGCCCAGAGCGACGTCAGGCGGACGGCCTCCGCGAGCTCCTCGGGAGTCGTGTCCGCGCGCGTGCACACGTCGAGGCACATCGCGACGTCCGAGCCGAGCCGGCGCTGGATCTCGGCGGCGAGCTCCGGTGTGAAGCGCGCGGGCGAGCCGTCGTAGACCGAGCGGAAGGTGACGCCGTCGTCGTCGCGGGCGAGGACGGTGTCGCGGAGCGAGAACACCTGGAAGCCGCCGGAGTCGGTCAGGATCGGCCCGTCCCAGCGCATGAACGCGTGCAGGCCGCCGAGCTCCTCGACGAGCTCCTCGCCCGGCCGGAAGTGCAGGTGGTACGCGTTCCCGAGCAGGATCGACGCACCGGCCGTGCGCACCTCGTCCGGGTCGAGGGCACGAACCGCCGCCCGCGTCCCGACGGGCATGAACGCCGGCGTCGGAACCTCCCCGTGAACCGTGCGGAGAACGCCGGCCCGCGCCGCACCGTCGGTCGCCACGACCTCGAAGTGGTCCACCCCCCTCGGGGGGGTGCGAAGGCCCCGTTCGGTCACGGTAGCGGCGAATTCGTGACGTGTCTGTGCCGACTTCGTCACGACTTCGTCACAGGATCAGCATCGCGTCGCCGAACGAGTAGAAGCGGTAGCGGTCCTCGATCGCGAGCCGGTAGAGGCGCCGCGTCTCCCCCACTCCCGCGAACGCCATCACGAGCGCGAGCAGCGTCGAGCGCGGCAGGTGGAAGTTCGTCAGGAGCGCGTCGACCCGGCGGAACTCGAAGCCGGGCCGGACGAAGAGCTCCGTCCAGCCGGCGAGCGGCAGGCCGCGGGCCAGCGTCTCGAGCACGCGCACCGACGTCGTCCCGACGGCCAGCACGCGCGGGGCGGCGGCGATCCGCTGCCAGGCCTCCGGCCGCACCTCGTAGCGCTCGCCGTGGAGCCGGTGGTCGTCGAGGTCGTCGGCGCCGACCGGCCGGAACGTGTCGAGCCCGACGTGCAGCGTCACCCGCTCCAGGTCGAGCCGGGCGAGCAGCTCGGGCGTGAAGTGGAGCCCGGCGGTCGGCGCCGCCGCCGAGCCGGCCTCTCGCGCGTAGACCGTCTGGTAGCGGAGCGGATCGGCGAGCGGGCGCGTGATGTACGGCGGGAGCGGCGTCTCCCCGGCCGGCTCCCCCTCGAGATGCACCCGCCAGCGGCCGTCGCCCAGCGGCTCGACGAGCTCCACCGGGCCGAGCCGCTCGCCGGCGCGCAGGCGGCGCGACGGGCGCGCGAGCGCCTCCCACGTCCCGTTCTCGCCCACCCGCTCGAGGAGCAGCAGCTCGACCGCGCCACCCGACGCGCGCCGCAGCCGCAGACGCGCCGGGACGACACGCGTGTCGTTGACGACCACCAGCGACCCGGCCGCCTCCTCCGCGAGGTCGGCGAATCGCCGGTGCCGCACGACGCCCGCCGCACGGTCGTAGACGAGGAGCCGCGAGCCGTCCCGCGCGGCCGCCGGCTCCTGCGCGATCAGCTCCGGCGGCAGGGCGTAGTCGAGCTCGGACGACTTCATCCGGTGGACACGGTATCGTCGCGCACATGGAACCCGAGGCCGTGCGAAGGGTCCGGGAGCGGCTCGCCGAGGCAGCCGACGCGCGGGCCGGGCCGGCCGACGTCGAGGCGGCGCTCGAGCGGGCTCGCAGCCAGCTCGAGTCGCTCGCCGTGACGGCCGCCGAGCTGGAGTCCGTCGTTCCCGGCCGCATCACCGACGCGATCCGCGACGGCCTGCGCGCCGAAGCCGCGCCGATGTCGCGCCGTGTGAACGAGATCCGCGGCCTGATGAACCAGACGCTGACGCGGCTCGAGCGGCTCGAGACCGACCTGACCGCCGAGCGCTTCGCGCGCGTCGACGACCTCGGCCTGCTCGTCGACCTGATCACCGCCGGCTGGCGAAGCGTCGGCGAGCGGCTCGACCGGCTCGAGCTCGCGCTCGCGCAGGGGCCGGCGGAGGTGCACCGGCTCGAGGACCATCGCTCGACGGCCTAGCGGCCGGGGCCTACGTCACCGCGAGGATCAGCGCGCTCGCGGCCGCCCAGGCGGCGATCGTCGCGAGCAGCGGAAGGTCGGTCAGCAGCACCGTCTCCGGCTCCTCGCCCAGGTCGTCCCGCTGGATCAGGAGCAGGTAGCGGAAGACGCCGAAGAGGACGAACGGGATCGTCGCCATCATCGCCCTCGAGTCCCGAGCGGTGAACGTGTAGAGCGAGTAGGCGATCACGGTCGAGGCGGCCACGACGGACACGAGCTGGTCGACGAGCGTGAGCGAGTACCCCTCGAGCACGGGCCGTCCGGGCGTCTGCTGCGCGCCGACGAGGACCAGCTCGCCCCGCCGCTTCGCGAGACCGAGGAAGAGCGCGAGCAGCGCCGTGCAGAGAAGGAGCCAGGGCGAGATCGCCACGCGGACCGCCTCCGCGCCGGCCGCCGCCCGGATCACGAACAGGCCGGCGATCGCCATCACGTCGATCAGGACGACGTGCTTCAACCGTGCCGTGTAGGCGACCTGCGAGGCGAGGAAGCCGGCCATGAAGAGCAGCGACCACGGCCCGAGCGCCCCCGCCGCGGCGAGCGCGACCGCGGCGAGCCCACCTGCGAGCGTGAGCGCGCTCCGCTGCTGGAGCTCACCGGACGCGACCGGCCGGAGGCGCTTCACGGGATGGAGCCGGTCGGCCTCGGCGTCCCGGACGTCGTTGACGAGGTAGGCGGCGCTCGACGCGGCGCAGTACGCGCCGAAGGCGGCCCACGCCTCGAGCCAGCGGACGCCGTCGCCGAGCTTCGCCGCGAAGATGATCCCCGCGAACAGCAGGAGGTTCTTCGACCACTGGCGCACGCGCATCGCCGCAACCGCGGCCCGGGCGGCCCCCCTGCGAGCCCGCGGCTCGACGACCTGCGCGACCGCCATCGCGGGGGATCGTACGCCCGCAGGGGCCGTCCTGGTCAGGTCAGCGAGGGCACGCGCGGCGGGCGCCGCGCCTCGGAAACGCTGAGCCGAGCCGGGAGGACGAGCTCGAACCTGCTCCCGTGATCCGGTTCGCTCGCGAGCCGGATCCGCCCGCCGAGGGCGCCCGCGAGCTCGTTCGCGATCGTCAGCCCGAGCCCGGTCCCGCTGTTGTCGAGCGACCAGAACGGCCGGAAGATCCGCTCGCGGTCCTGCGCCTTGATCCCGGGCCCCGTGTCCTCGACGCCGACGCGGATCGAGCCGTTGTCGGCTGCCAGGGAGAGCTCCACGCGGCCGCCGTCCGGCGTCCAGCGGAAGGCGTTCGCGAGCAGGTTCGAGATGATCTGGAGCACGCGGTCGCCGTCGGTGACGATCACCGGCCGCGTCTCGACGTCGCAGCGGTAGTCGATCAGGCGCCGCCGCGCCTCCTCGCCGAACGACGCGTACGCCTGGTCGAGCAGGTGCCCCATGTCGACCTCCTCCTGGTGCACCGTGAACCGGCGCGCATCGAGCTTCGCCAGGTCGAGGACGTCGCCGACGAGCCGCTCGAGCCGGCCGGCCTCGTTCGCGATCACGTCGAGGGACTCCGCCCGCGCGTCGGGGTCGGCGACGACGCCCTCGCGCAGCGCCTCGACGTGGCCGCGGATCGCCGTCAGCGGCGTGCGCAGCTCGTGCGAGACCGACATCAGGAAGTTGCGCTCGAGCTCCTCCGCCTCGCGGAGGCGGAGCGCCATGTCGCGGAACCGGTCGGCGAGCTGCCCGACCTCGCCGCCGCCGCGCACCTCGGGAACGGCGACGTCGTAGCGCCGCTCCGCGATCGCGTCGGCAGCCTTCGAGAGGCCGAGCACCGGCCGCGTGATCCGCCGCGAGAGGTACGACGCGAGCGCGCCGGCGACGAGCAGCCCGCCGAGGAGGGCGAAGCCGAGGAACTTCATCAGCGTCAGCGACGCGTTCCGGAGCGCCGTCTTCGCCTTGGCCACGACGAGCGCGCCGACGACGATCCCCTGCGCCTCGAACCGGAGCGGGTGCGCAACCGCGAGGAACGTCCTGCTCTCGCCCGGCGGCTTGAACTCGTACGCGATCGTGTGCCCGCTCGCGAGCGCCGGCCAGTCGACCGAGTCCTTCGGCAGCACCTGCAGACCGGCCGGCGGCCCGTTCGGGATCGAGACGCCGACGTAGAACAGCCGGTCGCCGGTCGCCTGCTCGAGCTGCGGGCCGACCTGATCGGTCGGGACGCCGCCGTAGGTGTACGACTGCGCCGTCTGCTGGACGTACAGCGCGGTGAGCCCGGCCGCCTCGCGCTTCAGCTCGCGCAGCGACTGGTCGTGCGTGTATTCCTGGAACAGCTTCAGCGCGATGCCCGCGGAGACGAGGCCCGAAAGGACGATCCCCGCCAGGAAGAGCGCGGGGAGGCGGAAGCGCAGCGAGCTGAACACGACGCGTGCGCCTACGAGCCGACGGCCCGCTCGCGCGCCGGCGACACCTTGTACCCCACCCCCCACACCGTCACGATCGGCGACGCGTCCTCGAGCTTCCTGCGCAGCTGCCGGACGTGGACGTCGACCGTCCGCGTGTCGCCGGCGAAGGTGTAGCCCCAGACGCGCTCGAGCAGCTGATCGCGCGTCAGGACGAGGCCGCGGTGGTCGAGGAGCTCCCACAGGAGGTCGAACTCCTTCGGCGCGAGCTGGATCTCCTCCTCGCCGACGCGCACCTCGCGCCGGCCGGCGTCGACGGTCAGGTCGCCGTGGCGGATGACCTTGCTCTCGATCTGCCGGCGCTCCGGCGCCGCGCGCCGCAGGATCGACTTCACGCGCGCGACGAGCTCGCGCGGGTTGAACGGCTTCGTCAGGTAGTCGTCGGCGCCGACCTCGAGCCCGATGATCTTGTCGACGTCGTCGTCGCGCGCGGTCAGCATCAGGATCGGCACGTCGGAGCCCTTCCGGATCCGCCGGCAGACCTCGATCCCGTCGATGTCGGGGAGCATCAGGTCGAGGACGATCAGCGACGGCGGCTCGGCGGCGAACTGCGTCAGCGCGTCGCTCCCGCTCGACACCGTCCGGACGGGATAGCCCGCGTTCTTCAGGTAGAGCGCGACGAACGACGCGATCGACGGCTCGTCCTCGACGACGAGCACCGGTGCGGATGTTGCCTGAGCCACGAACTCAGGATGCCAGACGCAGCCGGCTACCCGTTCCCGCCGGGGCCGATCTGCACCTGCACGGTCCCCTGCTCCGGAAACGGCTTCACGTTCTTCGAGCAGAAGCTCTTCGCATCCGCGGAGTAGGAGCCGCCGGACTGCAGGAGCCCGCTCGAGCTGAGCGAGGCGGAGCCGCGCCCGATCACGCTCAGGTCGATCGCCGTGGCGGTCACCGTCAGCTTGAACGGCCCACCGCCCGTGAACCGGAACCGCACCTGGTCGCCCCGGTAGCGCGTCTTCCCCTTGCCGGCGGGCTCGATGTCCTCGGAGCCCCACACCTTGGGCACGTTCTTGTCCTGCGGGTTCAGGTCGGTGATCGTGACCTGGCCCTGGTTGAACCGGCCAAAGATGACCCCCTTCGCCTGCACGGAGATCGTCCCGTAGGCGTTCGAGACGACGAGGCAGCCGTCGCCCGGAGCGGCGGGTGGCTGGCCGCCGCCGCCCGGCTCCGCCTGCGAGACCGCCGGCAGTCCGACGAGCGACAGGCATGCCGCGGCGAGGACGAACTTGCGCATTCCGCTAGCCAGTATCGGCCCGGTGGGTGTCCTCGCGTTAAGCGAGATGTAAGAAATCTGTTTGCTCACGCCACGGCGCTCCGTGTCAGCCGATCGCCGAATCCGTGCTGTTGTAGTTCCCGATCCGTCAACAAATAGCCACGTTCGATGAGCTCCCGCTTCGACTCGACGGTCCACGGCCTCGGCTTGCGGAACCCCGGCTCGAGCGAGACGTCGCCGACGGAGCCCGCGACCGTGATCCGGGGCACGAGCCGGTCGTGCCGGAACGGGAACCGCGCGTCGTCGAAGCGCGCCGAGATCGCCGCCTCGAGCCGCTCGAGCTCGGCCCCCTCGAGACCGCTCTCGTGGACGAGCGTCGCGATGTCGTCGCGCAGCGACCGCAGCTCCTCGACCGACTGCTCGCGCCAGCCGGCGACGAGCTCCTCGAGCACGGTGTTCCGCATGATCGCGACGCGCGAGAGCCGGGAGAACGTGTCGACGATGTGGACCGGCTGGCCGCGCTCCTCGCGGCGCGACGCCTCCTCGAGCTCGGCGACGAGCGCCCGCGCCGCGGGCAGCTTCGCGTAGCGCCGCAGGCGCCGAGCGAGGTCGCGGAGCGGGCCGAGCCCGAGCGCCGGGTAGCGCCCCTCGTACCGGAAGCCGACGATGCGCTCGACCTCTGGCCGCTCGTAGGCGTAGCCGAGCGGGTAGTTGCGCACCCAGCCGCCGTCGGTGCCGATCCGGTCGCCGACCGGCATCGGCAGCACGAGCACGCCGATCGCGGCCGACGCGAGCACGGCCTGCGCCATCACGGTCGGCGGCGTCGTCCGCGACGAGTACGCCCGCTCGAAGAGGCGGCGCCCGTCCAGCCGGGACTCGTCGGAGACGGTCACGTCGGTCACGATCGCGACGACCTCGGCCGCCGCCGCCTCGAGCTGCTGCGCCATCTCGACCGGTTCCCCGAGCCGCTCGGCGATCGTCCTCGGCAGCGCGTAGTCGTGCGTCCCGAGCAGCGGCAGCCGCCAGAGCCGGTTCGCCCTGAACGTGTCCTCGGGCCGCAGGTCGAGGACGAACTCCTCGAGCCGCTCGAGCCGGTCGAGCGCGGCCATGCAGCCGTTCAGCGCGCCCGCGGACGAGCCGAAGAACCAGCCGATCCGCGTCCAGAGCGGGCTCTCGCGCAGGCGTTTCAGAAACCCGAGCTCGAGCAGCAGCCCGTTCATGCCGCCGCCCGAGAGAACGACGGCGACGTCCGCTGTTGCCTCCTGCCCCATCGCCCTGGGGTAACGGTACGCTCGCGCCAGGATGCTCGCAAGCGGGCCGCCGGTGGCGCAGCAGGAGCGGCGTTACAGTCGCCCGATGACGGAGACCGTCGACTTCGGGGTCATCGTCCTGATCGTCGCGCTCGGCTTCACGCTCTCCGTCGGCGCGAGCAAGCTCACCGAGCGGTTCCCGCTGCCGGGGCCGGCCGTCTTCCTGCTCGCCGCGGCGGCCGCGTCCGACATCTTCCCCGGCCTCTCCGCCATCTCGATCCGCGACGTCGAGCGGATCGGCGTCGTCGCGCTGATCATGATCCTCTTCGACGGCGGGATGCACGTCGGCTGGCGCCGGTTCCGCGGCGCGGCGGTCGAGATCACGATCCTCGGTGTCGTCGGCACGTTCGCCACCGCCGGGCTGATGGCGGTCTTCGCCCACGCGCTCTTCGGCTTCGGCTGGACGGCGGCCGGAATCGTCGGAGCGGCGCTCGCTCCGACCGACCCGGCCGTGATGTTCTCGGTGCTCGGCAAGCACGAGGTCGGCGGCCGGAGCGGCACGATCCTCGAGGGCGAGTCCGGCGCGAACGATCCGGTCGGGATCGCGCTGATGCTCGGGATGCTCGAGTTCGCGACCCACGAGCACGCGACGTTCTGGGTCGTCGTCCGCGAGTTCGCGATCGAGATGTCCGTCGGCCTCGCGATCGGCGTGTTCGGCGCGCTCGTGCTCCTCCAGCTGATGCGCCGGGTCATGCTCCCGAACGAGGCGCTCTACCCGCTCCGGACGCTCGCCTTCGCGGGCGTCATCTACGGCGTCGCGTCGGTCGCGCACGGCTCCGGCTTCCTCGCCGTCTTCGTCGCCGGCCTCCTCGTCGGCGACGCGCGGGCGCCCCACAAGGGCGAGATCGAGCGCTTCCACACGTCGCTCGCGAGCCTCGCCGAGGTCGTGGTCTTCGCCGCCCTCGGCCTGACGATCGACCTCCAGAGCCTCGGCCGCGGCCGGCTCTGGCTCGACGGGCTCTGGCTCGCGCTGCTGCTCGCCTTCGTCGCGCGGCCCGTCGTCGTCGCGCCGCTGCTCGCGCGCACGCGGCTGCGGGCCGGGGAGCGGCTGTTCGTGATCTGGGGCGGCCTGAAGGGCGCGGTCCCGATCCTGCTCGGCAGCTTCGTCCTGCTCGAGCACCTCCCGGAGGGGAGCCGGATCTACGGGATCGTCTTCGTCGTCGTCGCGTTCTCCGTGCTCGTGCAGGGGACGAGCATCCCGTTCGTCGCGCCGCGGCTCGGCATCCCGATGCGGCTCGCCGAGCCGCGCGGCGTCCAGCGCTACGTCGTCCGCGCCGGCTCGCACGCGGCGGAGCGGAGGCTGGGCGACCTCCCGCTCGGCACCGGCACGTGGATCCAGGAGGTGATCCGCGACGGCGAGGCGGTGCCGCTCGACGGCGCCCTGTCGCTCCTGCCCGGCGACGAGGTGGTCGCGGTCGTGTCGGACGTCGGCGACGCGCGCGGGCTCGCGCGCGTGTTCGCCGGAACGCGCGCGTAGGCCCGGCGGCTACGCGACCTTGCGCGCGTGCCAGATCGGGCTCGGCCCGCGCTCGACCTGTGTCGGGCGGTCGAGACGCACCCAGCCGGCCTCCTGCGCCGCCTCCTCGCAGAGACGGCAGACGGGCCGCTCGGCCGCCGCGTTGCGGCTCGCGAAGAGCCGGTAGCGCTCGCCCGTCAACAGGTTCCGCAGGCAGAGATGGCAGATCGCCATGCCCGCCGACTGTACGAGGCGGGCCGGACGTTACCGGTCGTACGTGAAGAAGCCGCGGCCGGTCTTGCGGCCGTGGAGGCCGGCCTGGGCCATCGAGACGAGCCGCGGGGGCGGCGCCATCCTCGGTTCGCGCAGCGCCTGCCAGAGCGCCTCGGACGCGTGCACGTGCACGTCGATGCCGATCAGGTCGAGGAGCGCGCAGGGCCCGATCGGCCAGTTCGCGCCGAAGCGCAGCGCCCGGTCGACGTCCTCCGGCGTCACGCCCGCCTCATCCAGGGTCCGCACGGCGTCGTTCAGGAGCGGGATCAGGATCCGGTTGACGACGAAGCCGGGCGAGTCGTTGCAGCGGACCGGCTCCTTGCCGAGCCGCTGCGCGAAGGCATACGCGGCCTCGTACGCGACCTCGTCCGTGAGGGCGGTCCGGACGACCTCGACGAGCGGCAGGACCGGCGCCGGATTGAAGAAGTGGAGGCCGACGACGCGCTCCGGATGTGGCGTCGCGGCGGCGATCTCGGTGACGGAGAGCGCCGAGGTGTTCGTCGTGAGGATCGTGTCGGGACGGACGAGCGCGCCGAGCTCGGCGAACAGCGCCTTCTTCGCGCCGACCTCCTCGACGATCGCCTCGATCACGAGGTCGCAACCGGCGAGGTCTCCGAGCTCGGTCGTGAGCGAGAGCCGCCCGAGCGCCGCCTCGCGCTCGTCCGCCGTGAGCCGCCCGCGCTCGACGCCGCGCGTCACGTACCGGTCGATCGTCGTCCGCCCGCGCTCGCCGAGCTCCGCGCTGACCTCGCGCCCGACGGTCTCGAAGCCGGCCTGGACGCAGACCTGCGCGATGCCGGCTCCCATCGTCCCGAGCCCGACGACTCCGACGCGTCGAATCTCCACGGCTCGCGATCCTAGACCGCCGGCCGGGGCACGGGCGCCGGCACGCGCCGGCGCCCGGAGGAGTGGACGAGGAACGCGCCGAGCGCCAGCAGGAGCGCGCCGCCGCTCGCCAGGCCGAGGCCGAGCGGGAAGATCGGCGCCCAGTCGACGCCCGCCTTCGCCTGCACGTCCACGCCGCGCGAGCCGTCCGCGTTCATGACGACGACCGACCAGTCGCCCGAGTGCAGCTTCCAGGTGACGCTCTGCACGCCGGATCCGCGCGCCGACGCGACCCAGAAGCTCTGCGCCGCCGGCGGCGCCGGAAGGCGCGTGCCCGGATGCGCCGCGTAGCGGACCCTGAACGGATCCCAGTCGAGGCCGTTCGCCGTCGCGTGCTCGACCCCGCGGAGATACGCGTCCGCGTCCCGCGTCGACGCGATGCCGACGAAGAGCCCGCCGGGCTTGCCCGGCGACACCTCGACCCGGGCCCTCGCGCCGACCCAGCTGGGGAAGCCGTCGAGGCTCACCTTCTCGGTCTCGATCGCGCGACTGCCGCTGTGGAACCGGTGCGTGTGCGTCGAGAAGTAGCCCGCGCCGTCCCGCTGCGTCGCGTCTGCCCACAACAGCGTTCCGCCGCCGGCCGCGACGATCACGGCGAAGGCCGCGATGACGATGCCGCCGATCAGGCGCCCGGTCCTGCGCTTCTGCGTCTCCATTGCCGTCCCCTTTCTGCGTTGACGCCGGAAGCGTGCGCGCCCGCCCGTCGCTGCGCAGTGGGGCGAGCCCCAGTCCTTCGGTACGGCTGACCCCCCGGAGCGGCGGTCAGGCGTGGCGCAGGCGGTACACCCGCGGAGCGATCTCCTCCGCGTCGACCGCGGCGAGGAACTCGCGCGACGCCGGCCGGCCCGGCTCGGCGAGCAGCGTCTCCGGCGCAAGGCGCGGGAGCAGCTCGAGCAGCGGCCGGACGTCGCGGCGCTCGTAGAGGACGTCCGACGCGAGCACGAGGTCGAACGGCGCCCGTGCGAGCAGCGGCTCGGGCCGGGTCCAGGAGCAGAGGACGAGCTCGAGCTCGACGACACCGTTGCGACGCGCGTTCTCGGCCGCGAACTCGAGCGCGTCGGCGGACCAGTCGGCGGCGACGACGCGCGCGCCGCCGAGCGCCGCGACGATCGCCGGGAGCGCAAGGCCGCAGCCGAGCTCGACGACGCGCGCGCCGGCGAGGTCGCTGCGGGCGACGGCGTCGGCCAGCGCCGACGCGCTCGGCCAGAGCTCGGCCCAGTACGGCAGGAACTCCTCTCGCTCGAACGCCGCCTCGTCGAGGAGCGCCTCCGCGTCCGGCGGCCGGACGATGGAGAGGCGCCGCCCGGCGATCTCGATCTGCTCCTCGATGCGTTCGATCACGGCGCCGCGCGCTCGACGAGGATCCGCGCGGCCTCGAACTGCTCGCGCGTGAGCCGGATGTGGGAGTGCCGCCAGATGCTCTGCGGGAAGACGCCGGCGGCCTCGACCGGCGGCGCCTCGCGGAGATCGGCGACGGCGACGAGCGGCCGGATCGGGAAGCGCCAGCTCCAGCGCGTCCGGGTCGGGTCGTTCTCGGGGTCGCCCGTGATCTCGACGACGGCGAAGATCGCCTGCCAGACGGCCGCGTAGAGGATCGCGAGGTCGCCGCGCTCGATGGACGGTCGCTTCGTCGACGAGTGCGCGACGAGCTCCGACGCCCGCACCGCCGGCTCGAGCGGCCGCTCGCCGCGGCCGCGCACGAGGAGCCAGGTCGTGCCGCTCAGGCCGGCGTCGGCCTCAGCTCTGGAGGCTGGCCGTCCACGTCAGGTCGCCGGAGGAGCACTGGTAGTGCCTGGCCTTGCTCTGATAGTTGAACTCGTCGGACAGGTTGACGATGCCGCTCACCGACGTTGCCGTGTCGAAATGTCCGGCCACCTTGCTCGTCTCGCTCGTCAACTCGAAGTCGCCGTCGACCTCGGAGCCCGTCCAGCTCGACTCTCCGGTGAAGCTGCCGTCCGTTCCGATCGTGAACGTCGTCTGGCCGAAGTCGATGGCGCCTTCGATCCTCCCCGGCGGCGTGCAGTCCTCGTTGATGTCGTTGAGCCGGAAGGCGGTGATCGTGCGGTCGCCCGAGACGGTGAAGAAGACGTAGTCGCCGTTCCGGGTGATCCCCTCGTACTCGCCCGCGGTCACCGGAGCGGCGACGTCGTCGTTCGTGATCGTGCCGGTCGCGGCCCCGTCGGCGATCGTCGCGTTGATCGGACTCGTCAGCGTGAGGCCGAACGTCTCGTCGGGTTCGACGACCGTGTCGCCGGCCACGAGGACCGCCACGGTCTTGCTCGTCTCGCCCGGCGCGAACGCGACCGTCCCGCTCAGCGCCGTGTAGTCGCTTCCCGCGGTCGCGGTGCCGTCAGCCGTCGCGTAGGCGACCGACACAGGGGTCACGGGAGCGATCGAGAGCGTGATCGGGAAGGAGAACGTCGTCGTACCGGAGTTCCCTTCGGCCGCCGACACGTCGCCGACCGAGACCGACGGCTTCGGCAAGAGCGGCACCCTGACGAGGTCGACCCGGTTCGCGGACTTGCCGTCCCGGGCGGTGACCGTGAGAGCCGCCCTCACCGGCTTGCCCTGCGCGGCGATCGGCACGGCGAACACCACGCGAGCGACGCCGTTCCTGAAGGAATCGGTGCGCGGAATCGCCTTCCCCGCCGCCGACACGCTCGACGCGATCGTCCCTGCCAGCAGCGCCTTGCCGGTGTCGCTTCGCGTCACTCTGTAGACGATCGCGAGACTCCTTCCGGCCGTCGGCTGCGCGGGAGCCAGCACCGGCTTCCCGATCACCGGCCTGAACGTGGCCGGAGGCGGCGTCCCCGTCGCCGTCGGGACAGCCATCGTCAAGCTCGCAGCCACGACCGCCGGCACGCATGCCAGCGACATTCCTCGTCTTTCCGAACCACGCATCTGGACCCTTCCTCGCGCCGCGTCCCGGACGGCCGGCCGGCGCGTCCAGCATAGGACGCGCGCTGTCCGGTGACAAGAGGCCGAACGGGCCATGGCCGCGGGCGGGAAGAACCCGCGACCCGTCCGGGACGCCGAGGCGTAGACTCCGGCCGTGGCCGTGACCGCGACCGAGAAGCGGCTCCTGATCGACGGCGAGTGGGTGGAGACCGGCGACTGGGTCGAGGTGCGCTCGCCCTACTCCGGCGAGGTCGTCGGACGCGTCGCGAAGGCGGGCGCCGACGAGGCCCGGCTCGCGATCGACGCCGCGCAGCGCGCGCTCGAGAACCCGCTCCCCGCGCACAAGCGAGCGGAGATCCTCGCCCGCGTCGCCGGCGCGCTCGGACGGCGGCACGAGGAGGCCGCCCAGACGATCTGCGCCGAGGCCGGCAAGCCGTTGAAGGCCGCCCGGGTCGAAGCCTCGCGCGCCATGTCCACCTACACGATGTCCGCGGTCGAGGCGCGCAAGCTCGCGGGCGAGGTCGTCCCGATGGACGCCTCGCAGGCCGGCGAGGGCAAGCTCGCGTTCACCCTCCGGCAGCCGATCGGGATCGTCGGGGCGATCAGCCCCTTCAACTTCCCGCTCAACCTCGTCGCCCACAAGATCGCGCCCGCGCTCGCCGCCGGCTGTCCCGTCGTCCTCAAGCCCGCGTCGGCGACGCCGCTCTCGGCGCTCTTCCTCGCCGAGCTCGAGGCCGACGCCGGGCTGCCGCCCGGCTGGCTGAACGTCCTCGTCGGCTCGTCCTCCGAGATCGGCGACGTCCTGCTCGGCGACGAGCGGGTCAGGGCGATCACCTTCACGGGCTCCGGCGAGGTCGGCTGGAGGCTGAAGGAGCGCGCGCCGCGCAAGCGGGTCAACCTCGAGCTCGGCAACTCGACGCCCGTGATCGTCGAGGCGGACGCCGACGTCGAGGAGGCCGCGACGAAGCTCGCGGCGAACGCGTTCTCGTTCGCCGGCCAGAGCTGCATCTCCGTGCAGCGGATCTACGTCCAGCAGGGCAGTTTCGACGCGTTCCTCGAGCGGTTCCTGCCGAAGGTCGAGGCGCTGAAGGTCGGCGACCCTGCGTCCGAGGACACCGACGTCGGGCCGGTGATCGACGGGGACGCCCGCGAGCGGATCCTCGAGTGGATCGACGAGGCCCGGACGAGCGGCGCCGAGATCCTCGCGGGCGGAGAGCTCGAGGGCGAGCTGATCCGGCCGACGGTGATCGCCCGCGCCCCGGCGGAAGCACGCGTCTCGTGCGACGAGGTCTTCGGGCCCGTGTGCACGGTCTCGCCGTACGACTCGCTCGACGAGGCGCTCGAGCTCGCGAACGGCACCCGCTACGGCCTCCAGGCCGGCATCTTCACCGCGAACGTCCGCAACGCGCTCCGGGCCGCACGGGAGCTCGAGTTCGGCGGCGTGACGGTGAACGAGGCACCGACCTTCCGCGCCGACCAGATGCCCTACGGGGGCGTGAAGGACTCCGGCAACACGCGCGAGGGCCCGGCGTGGGCGGTGCGGGAGTTCACCGAAGAGCGCATCGTCGTCCTCCAGCTCTGAGCGTCGTTTGACGCGCCGATCGCCGGGTATCAGCCCGGCGTGATCGGACTCTTCATCGCAATCGTCGTCGTCGGCCTCGTGATGATCTTCGTCCTTCCGTGGGTCGGCGTCCCGGTCGCGATCGTCGGTGCGCTGCTGGCGCTGGTGTACTTCTTCGCCTTCGCGCGCCGCGCGGCGCAAGACCGGCCGTAACGGGCGATCCGGGCTAGACTCGGCCGGCCGCAATGGTTCGGCTGCTCCCGCGCTTCTCCCAGCCTCGCCCGGCTCCTACCGCCCCGCGGCCGCGCCGGACGCTGCCCTCGCCAGGCATCCTGCGTCGAGAGCGGCGGACGCTCCTCAAGCTCCGCGAGGCACGGCTCCGCGACCTCGGCGGGCTGCTGCTCGAGATGTACCGTCAGGACGCGTTCCGGGAGGAGCTGATCCACGATCGGTGCAGCGAGCTGCTCGAGCTCGACGACCGGCTCGAGGAGCTCGGCGAGCTCCTTTCCGTCATCCGACATGGCCCGCCCGCACCGCGCTGCGCGTGCGGAGCGCCGCTCCCGCTGCGGGCGCACTTCTGCGCGAACTGCGGCCGCCAGGCCGGAGAGGAGCCGGTGATCGCGTGCGACGTGTGCGGCCACGCTCTCCCGGCCGACGCGGTCTTCTGCGCCAACTGCGGCGCCGCCACCCGCGAGCTGCCGCTCGAGGTGGAGGCGGCCGCCGAGTCGGTCGACCTCTCGCCGCGCGAGCTCGCGGCTCCTGGGCCGTCCGTCAACGGGGCCGACGGGGACGGAGCCGGAGCCGAGCACGGCCCCGCCGAGGCCGACGCGCTCGAGCGCTAGCGGGCGATGCTCGGCCAGCGCCACACCTGCGATGCGTGCGGCGCCTTCGTCGGCCAGCGTCAGGAGTACTGCCTCACCTGCGGCACGCGCGTCTTCCGGCCGTCCGGCGTCGTCCACGAGCTCGGCGTCGGCTGGCGCCGGCGCCTCCGCTGGTACCCCGGCGACTGGATCTGGCCGTCGCTCGGCGCGCTCGCGATCGCGGCCGCCGGCACCGCGGCGGCGATCGCGGCCACGACCGGGCCGCACCACCACTCGCCCGGCACGCTCGTCGCCCTGTCGCCGCTCGTCCCGATCGCGACGCACACCGTCGCGCCGAAGCCGAAGCCGGCGCCGACGCCGACGCCGAAGCCCGCGCGCGAGACGACGCCCCCGACGGTCGTCGCGAAGCCGAAGCCCAAGCCGAAGCCCGCTCCGCCGGCGGGGCCGATCAGCTGGCCGAACCAGGACGGCTACACGATCGTGCTCGCCTCGATCCCGGTCGGCGGCGGCCGGCCGGAGGCGAACGCGACGGCGCAGCGGGCGATCGACGCTGGCCTCGACCACGTCGGGATCCTCGTCTCCTCACGTTTCGCGAGCCTCCATCCCGGCTACTACGTGGTGTTCGCAGGCGTCTACACCTCGCTCCAGGACGCGCAAGCGGCTCTCGCAAAGGCGACTGCCCGCTTCCCGAACGCCTACGCGAGACAGGTCTCGCGCTGATCGTTGTTGCCTTAGGTGGCAACCGAACGTGAGACTTTGTAACACGGCCCGGAAACCGTTAGACTCCGGCCAGTCGATGCGGCCGGCTCGCTTAACCCGGCCTTAACAGAGCTTTTCGTCGAGTTAACAGGGGAGCGAAAATACTGTGATGGAGGAGCAGCTAGCCCAGATCCAGGCCTTCATGTATCAGTACTCGAGAGCGATTTACAGGTCTATCAAGGACCTGATCGATCCGTACGTCGACGGCGAGACCCAGCTCGAGTACCGCCGCTCCGTGCTCGGCGCGTGCGAGCAGACGATGGAACGGCTCGCCCGCGACCCGCACTACTTCGCGAATCCCGATCGGGCGCTCTTCCAGGACATCCGGCGCTACTTCCCGATCACGAGCCAGGCCCAGGTGGCGTGGACGGTGAACAAGGGCGTCTCCGCAGCGACGGAGTTCATCCAGGAGCAGATCGAGGCCGGCGCCTTCGACGGCGGCGTCGCGCGCTGCCGGGCGACGACGCGGAAGGGCAAGCCCTGCCAGCGGACGCCGCTGCCGGAGCGCGAGTACTGCCCGTCGCACCAGCATCTCGAGCGCTCCCGCGTCGCCGCCTGAGCCGCCGCGCCCGCGGCCCCGCTCGAGCGCGATAAGCTCGCGCGAGGGATGTCGCACGACACCGACAAGCTGATCCGGCAGCTCTCGCTGGTCGCCTACCTGATGGCGGAGCGGCGAGCCCTGACGGCCCGCGACGTGAAGCAGAACGTCGAGGGCTATGCCGACATGTCGGACGAGGCGTTCGCGCGGCGGTTCTACTCCGACCGGGCGGAGCTGCTCGCGCTCGGCGTGCCGCTCGCCTCGCAGCGCGACGAGTTCACGGGCGAGGAGCTCTACACGCTGCGGTCGGAGCGCTACTTCCTGCCGCCGATCACGCTCACGAACGAGGAGCTCGCCGCGCTCGAGACGGCGCTCACCCTCCTCGACGGCAAGTTCGCCTACGCGGAGCCGCTGCGGCTCGCGCTCCAGAACCTCGCGCTCGGCAGGCCGGGCTTCGGCGAGACGCCGACGGCGACGGCCGCGCGGGTGGAGATCCACGACTTCGACTACGACGCGCCCGGGATGCCGGCCAAGCTGAGCAAGCTCGAGGTCGGGATCTCGAAGCAGCGCACGGTCCGGTTCGAGTACTGGTCGCTGCGCCGCGACGAGACGCGCGAGCGGGCGGTCAACCCCTACGCGCTCCTGCTGGACCGCGGCGCCTGGTACGTGATCGGCGAGGACGTCGAGATCAAGGAGATCCGCACCTTCCGCGTGCAGCGCATCCGGGGCGACATCCGCTTCGCGACGCGCCGCGAGCGCGACTTCCGCCTGCCCGCCGACTTCGACGCGGACGCGCACCGGCTGCCGCCGCCGTGGCAGATCGGCGAGCCGGCCGGCGACGCGCGGGTCCAGCTCGCCGGCGACACCGCCTGGTGGGTCCTCCGCAGCTACGGCGACTACGGCCGCGTCGAGGACGGCGTCTTCGTCACGAGCTACTCGGATCCGGGCCAGCTCGCGTCGTGGATCCTGCGCCAGGACGGCCGCGCGATTCCGCTCGAGCCGGAGGAGCTGCGCTCGGAGGTCGCGGCCGGCCTCGAGCTGGTGCGCGAGCGTCACGAGGTCGCGCCGCCGGAGCTCGCGGCCGAGCTCCACGTCGAGCGGGACGGCGCGCCCGACCGTCCCGAGGCCGCGATCGCGCCCGAGCGGTTCGCGCTCCTGCAGGCGCTCCTCGCCTACCTGCTCGACGCGTGCGGGAACGAGCGCCAGGCAGTCGTTCCCGCCGGCGCTCTCGTCGAGCGCTTCCGGATCCCGGCCGAGCTGCTCGACGAGCACCTCCAGCTGCTCAACCTCGTCAACTTCGGCGGCGGCTGCTACGCCGTCTACGCCGAGCTGCACGGCGACGAGGTGCACGTCGACAAGGAGATGTACGGGGACACCTTCCGCCTGCCGCCGCGGCTGACGCCGCTCGAGGCGCGGGCGATCCGGCTGGCGCTCGAGTACATCGGGCCGATGATCGCCGCCGAGGCGCACACGGTGCTCGGCCGCGTCCGCCGCAAGCTCGAGGAGACGTTCGGCGAGTTCGAGTTCGCGCAGACGCCGGAGCCGGAGGTCGGCTCCGAGGAGGAGGAGCTGATCGCGACGCTGAACCAGGCCGTCCGCGAGCAGCGGCTCGTCGAGCTCGAGTACCAGAAGGAGACGGAGGAGACGGCGACGTCGCACGTCGTCGAGCCGCACCGGCTCGAGCGGAGCCTCCCGCACTGGTACGTGCACACGTGGGACCGGACGCGCGGCGCCGAGCGGTCGTTCCGGCTCGACCGGATGCGCAGCGCACGGCTCCTCGACGGGGCGTTCGAGCGGCGCGAGGGCTTCGACGAGCTCCGTCCGCGGCGGCTCTCGGCCCGGATCCTCTACCTGCCCGGGGAGGAGGCCCGGCGCCGGCTGGAGCGGCCGAACGCGCGCCGGCTCGCCGACGGGAGCGCGCTCGTCGAGGACGGCGTCGGCGAGGAGTGGATCCTCGGCGAGATCCTCGCGCAGCGCGGCCAGGCGATCCTGCTCGAGCCGGAGCACCTGCGGGCGCGCATCGCGTCCCGAGCGGCGGAGCTCACGGAGGACCTCGGTCTCTCGCGGCTTCGCGCCGGGGTCTGAGCTCGCGGCCCTTGACGGAGCCGTACCTCCTCGTCCAGCTGAGCGACCTGCACGGCGGCGGGACGTGGGGCGGGCCCGACCCGATCGCGGCGCTCGAGCGGGCCGTCGCGTCGGTGCTCGCGCTGCCGCAGCTGCCGGACGCAGTCGTCGTGACGGGCGACCTGACCGACGCAGGGCTCGACGCCGAGTACGAGGCGGTGCGGTCGGCGCTCGAGCCGCTCGGCTCCGTCCACGTGCTGCCCGGGAACCACGACGACCGCGACGCGCTCCGCCGTGCGTTCGGCCTCGCCGGCGACCCAGGAGCGCCGGTCCACTACGCGACCGACCTCGGGCCGCTCCGGCTCGTCGCGCTCGACACCACGCGGCCGGGGGAGGACGGCGGCGAGCTCGATCGCGAGCGGCTCGACTGGCTCGACGCGGAGCTCTCGGCCGCGCCCGGGCGCCCCACGCTCCTCGCCATGCACCATCCGCCGTTTCCGACCGGGATCCCGGCGCTCGACGTGATCGGGATCCCGGCCGCCGACCGCGCCGCGCTGGCCGACGTCGTGCGCCGCCACCCGCAGGTGCGCCGGATCGTGGCCGGCCACGTCCACCGGGCGATCAGCGCGGAGGTCGGCGGCTGCGTCGCGTTCTCTGCGCCGAGCACCTACGTCCAGCTTCGCCTCGACTTCGCCACGACGGAGATCGAGGTCGGCGGCGACCCCGCCGGGTTTGCCGTCCACGCGCTCCTCGACGGCGAGCTCGTCTCGCACGTTCAGCCGCTCCCCTGACGCGACGGCGATGAGTTTCCGAGCGAGCGCGAGTCCAACTCGCAAATGCTCTACACGCTCGACACCTACAGCCTGCTCGAGACCGACTACGAGGAGCCGCGCGCGGCGCTCCTAGTGCACGGGCAGCTCGAGCCGGAAGGTCGCTCCGGCGGGCGGGCTCGACCGGACGGTGACCGAGCCGCCGTGGGCCTCGGCGATCGAGCGGGCGATGAAGAGCCCGAGGCCGGTGCCGGGCTTGCCGGAGCCGGCCGCGTGCAGGCGCTCGAACTTCTCGAAGATCACGTTCTGGTGCTCGGCCGCGATGCCGGGCCCACGGTCGCTGATGTCCACCATCAGCGAGCCGTTGTCGACGCCCGCGGAGACGGTCACGGTGCCGCCGGCCGGGGAGTACTTGATCGCGTTGTCGATCAGGTTGACGAGCACCTGCTTCAGGCGCGTGCGGTCGCCGTGGACGGGCGGGAGCGCGGTCCTCAGCCGGGTCTCGACCTCGACCTCGTCCTGGCCGAGCTGGGCGGCGGCGGTCGACTCGAGCACGAGCTCGGCCATGTCGACCTCGCCGAAGCTGTAGCTGAACGTCCCGGCCTCGATCCGCGAGGTGTCCATGACGTCGGCGATCAGCGTCGCGAGGCGGCTCGTCTCGTCGGCGATCAGCGCGAGGAACGAGGACCGCTGCTCGGGCGTGAGCTCGCGCCAGCGCTGCTCGAGGGTCTGCGCGGCGCCGATGACGGCGGCCATCGGGCTCCGGAGCTCGTGCGAGACGAGCGAGACGAAGTCGGCGCGGAGCGCGGACAAGCGGCGCAGCTCCTCGACGGTCTGGTGCTCGAGCTCGTAGGCGCGGATGTTCTGGACCGACGTGCCGACGAGCCGGCCGAGCAGCGTCACGAGCTCGACCTCGCTCTGGTCGAAGGCGTCGCGCTCGCGCCGGGAGAGGGAGAGCATCCCGATCGCGCGGCTGGCGACGAGGAGCGGCGCCGCGAGCCGGCTCCGCAGGCCGACGGCGACGAGCGCCTCGACGTCGGTCTTCAGCTCCGTCTCGAGGTCGCGCTGGAGCACGGTCTCGCCGCCGAGCACGTCCGACGTGACGGAGTCCTGGAGCGGCCATTCGGAGCCGGGCGGGAAGGCCTCCGCGCCGCCGACGCCGCCGGTCGCGATCACGCGCGCGGTGTGGCCCTCGGCGAGCACGATCGCGACGCGGTCGAACGGGACGAGCCCCTTCAGCTCGCGGATGAACGCGCCAAACGACTGCTCGAGGTCGAGCGAGGAGGCGAGCGCGCGGGCGCAGCGGTTCGTCGCCTCGAGCGCGTCGACGCGGCGGCCGAGCTCGTCGCGCAGCTGCTCGGCCTCGCGCGCCCGGGCGCTCGCGACGCGCGTCTCGTCCCCGAGCAGCCGCACGAGCCAGCCGACGAGCAGCGCCGCGAGGAACTCGATGCCGAGCTGCAGCGTGACGAACGACGCGCGGAACTGGTAGTGCGACACGTTCGCGCGGCGGAGCAGCTCGAAGCCGATGAGGACGGGCACCGTCGCGGCCGCCACGACGAACGGCGCCACGATGCCGTAGCGGGCGGCGGCCTCGAGCAGCGGCAGGAAGAGGAGCTGCCGGACGGGCGTCCCGTTCACGAAGTTGAAGGCGAGGACGTACGAGAAGACGATGCCCGCGTCGAACGTGAGCGCCGCGAGCCCGAGCAGGCGCTGGCTCCGCTCGTCGAGGTCGAGCCGGCTGAGGCGGAGGAGCACGAGCGCCCCGGCGGCGAGCAAGCCGGTCGTCAGCCAGACCCACAGCTGCGTCCCCTCCGGGTAGCCGCCCGTCACCGCCGCCTGGAGGATCGCGAAGGGCACCGTCAGCAGCCGCACGATCGCCGTCCAGCGCTCGATCTGACGCTGACGCTCGAACGCCCCCGTCATCGCGGCTCCGCGTCGGGCTTCGGCGCGTCGCGGCACACCGCCCATTCGGCGTGCTCACGAAGAAGAGGGTCGGGGTCGTCCAGGTACGTCTCGACCGCGGCGCGTTCCTCCTCCCGGCCCGCGTTTCCGGCCGCGATCAGCGCGTTCCGGCGCAGGTAGCGGTACTCGTTCCTGGGCACGTAGAGCCGGTCGTACCGCCGCGCGAGCTCCTCCTCGGGCGCCTCGAGCCACTCGACGAGCGAGACGTCCGGCTCCGCTCCCGCCGGCGGCGCGATTCCTGCACGCCTCAGCTCGATCCCCCGGTTCCAGGGGCAGACGTCCTGGCAGACGTCGCACCCGTAGACCTGGCTCCCGAGCTCGGCGCGGAACTCGTCCGGAACCGGGCCGGGCGCCTGCGTCCAGTAGGAGAGGCACCGGGACGCGTCGAGCGTTCCGGGCTCGTCGAGCGCGCCGGTCGGGCAGGCGTCGACGCAGAGGCGGCACGACCCGCAGTCGAGGTCGAGCGGCGCCGAGGGGTCGATCTCGACGTCGGTGACGAGCGTCCCGAGGACGACCCAGGAGCCGAAGCGGCGCGTGATGAGCATCGTGTTCTTGCCGTAGAAGCCGACGCCTGCCCGCGCCGCCCCCTCGCGGTCGACGTGGTCGTTCGCGTCGACGAGCACGCGGTACGAGCCGCCGAGCCGCCGCCCGAGCAGGTCGAGCCGCTCACGAAGCGCGGCGTAGGCGTCCGTCCACGCGTAGCGCGGCAGCCGGCCGCGGCCGGGCGGCGGCTCGGGCGCCTCGGCGTAGTAGCAGAGCGCCGCCGACACGACGGTCCGCGCGTCCGGCAGGAGCGACTCCGGATGGCACGACACCTCCGGCCGGGCCATCGTGAAGCGCATGTCGACGAAGAGGCCGCGGGCGCGCCGCTCGCGGATGTGACGCTCGGTCTCCTCGTAGGGCTCGGCCCGCGCTGCGCCCACGACGTCCAGGCCGACCTCTGCCGCCAGCCGGCTCAGCTCCCCCGATGTCACCGGGGCATTGTGCCGCCGAATGCGAGCGGTCGGGAGAGCCGGGCCGGAGAGAGGCGGCCCGGCCCTCCGCGGCCCGGCTAGGAGCTGCCCTTGCCGACCTTGACGATCGGGCAGTTGAGGACGGCGCCGCCGTCGTGCTCGGTCAGGACGCCCTGCTTCTCGAGCTTGTCGATCTGCGTGTCGCTCGTGATCACGACGGGCGTCGCGCTCGCCTTCCAGTTCAGGATCGTCTCGTCCCAGAGGGGCGAGTAGCTCGGCTCGCCGGGCTCCGAACCGAAGACGGCGAGCTGTCCCGGAGCGGCCTTGCCCTCGACGAGGTAGATCTCGGGCAGGTTCTTCACCTTCCCGATGATCGCCGAGTAGTTGATGTGCATCGCCTTCGCCTGCGCCTTGGTGGAGACATCGGTGTTCAGGTACACGTCCTTGTGGCCGTCGTAGTAGCCGACGAAGGACTTCTGCGCAGTCGTGCGCTCGGGGCCCATTGCCGGGCCGCCCATCGAGGCGAACGCCGTCACCGCGGAGACGGCCGCGCCTGCGACGGCAGCTCCGAGGACGAGATGCTTACGCATCGGAACCTCCTTTGGCGGGTTGTCCTTGGGGACTTCTCGCCCAGCGAGGCAATCGGTTTCCGGGACAGGTCTAGGATCACGCCGTGAAGGCGGTCCGGATCCACGAGGACGGCGGGCCGGAGGTGCTCCGTTACGAGGACGCGCCCGATCCCGAGCCCGGTCCGGGCGAGGTGCTCGTCCGCGTTCGCTGCGCGTCGCTGAACCACCTCGACGTCTGGGTGCGCAAGGGCCTGCCGTCGGCGCCGAAGCCACGCATCCTCGGCGCGGACGGCGCCGGGATCCGCGTCGACACCGGGGAGCGCGTCGTGATCAACCCGGGGATCGAGCACGGCGGCGTGATCCACGTCGTCGGCGAGCACACGCAGGGGACGCACGCCGAGCTCGTCGTCGTGCCGGAGGAGAACGTCTACCCGCTCCCGGACTCGATCTCGTTCGAGGAGGCTGCCGCGTTCCCGCTCGTCTTCGATACCGCCTACCGCATGCTCGTGACGCGGGCGCGGCTCGCCCAGGGAGAGTGGGTGCTCGTCTGGGGCATCGGCGGCGGTGTCGCGACGGCCGCCCTCTCGATCGCGAAGGCGCTCGGGGCGCGCGTGATCGTCACGTCGTCGAGCGACGCGAAGCTCGAGCGGGCGCGCGAGCTCGGCGCCGATTCCTGCGCGAACCACGCGACCGGCGACGTGGCGGCCGTCGTCAAGGAGGCGACCGGCGGCGCCGGCGTCGACATCGTCGTCGAGACGGTCGGCGAGGCGACGTGGAAGACGTCGCTCGCGGCGGTGCGGCAGGGCGGCCGGATCGTCCTCTGCGGCGCGACGAGCGGCCCGAACCCGCCGGCGATGCTGCACCGGCTCTGGTGGAAGCAGCTCGACGTCCTCGGCTCGTCGATGGGCACGAGAGCCGACTTCGAGGCCGCGTTCGAGCTCGTGAAGTGCGGGCGGGCGCGCCCCGTCGTCGATCGCGTCTTCCCGCTCTCCGAGGCGCGCGCGGCGCACGAGCGGCTCGAGGCCGGCGACCAGCTCGGGAAGATCGTCCTGCGCGTCTCGGAGTGAGCCTGCCTCCGGGGTTGCCGGAGCCGACGCTCGCCCTGTCGATTCCGGACGAGGGCGTGACGGACGGCACGATCTGCCTGCGACTTCCGACCGAGGCCGACCTGGACGGCATCCTGCCGGCGTTCGCCGATCCGGAGACCCGCGAGGCGGGGAACCTCCCGAACTTCGGCCGCGAGGATCTGCTCGCGTCCTTGGCCTTCCTGCCGGAGCTCGCCGCATCGGGCCGGCTCCTGCCGCTCGTCGCGGTGGAGATCGAGAGCGGGGAGATCGTCGGCGGCGGCACCCTCCACCACCTCGACGCCGAGCGCGCGATCGCCGAGATCGGCTACTGGGTCCTCCCCCACGCCCGCGGCCGAGGCGTCGCGAAGCGGATCGCGCGCCTCGTGGCCGACCACGCCTTCTCGCTCGGCGTGCAGCGGGTCGAGGCACGCGTCAACCTCGACAACCCGGCGTCGGAGCGGGTCCTCGAACGGGTCGGCTTCTCTCGCGAGGGCGTCATGCGGTCGCTGCCGAAGCTGGACGGCCACCGCATCGACATGACGCTCTACTCGCTGCTGCCGGGCGAGTAGGGCCGGGTTTGCGCCGGCCGCGGAGCTGTGCTATTCCGCCGCTGGGCGGGCCGTGCAGGAGACAGCTTCCGACGTGGGCGGGCGGATTCTCGGCCGCGAGGCCGAGCTCGCCGCGCTCGAGGCGTTCGCAGGCGCCGACGGTCCGGTGCGGGCGCTCGTCCTCGTCGGCGAGCCGGGGATCGGGAAGACGACCCTCTGGGAGGCCGCCGTCGCGCTCGCGCGGGAGCGCGGACGGCGCGTCCTCTCCGCGCGTGGAAGCGGAGCCGAGACGCGCCTCTCGTCCGCGGCGCTGGTCGACCTCCTCGACGGCGTCGGCCGCGGCGAGCTCGGCACGCTCCCGCCGCCGCAGCTCCAGGCGCTCGAGATCGCCCTCTTCCGCGCCGAGCCGGCGGGCGTCTCACCCGAGCCGCACGCGATCGCGCTCGGCGTGCTGAACGCGCTGCGCTCGCTGGGCGCTACCGAGCCGCTCGTCGTCGCGATCGACGACCTGCAGTGGCTCGATCCCGTGTCCGCCGACGCGCTGGCGTTCGCCGCCCGCCGCCTGGGCGACGAGTCGATCTCCTTCCTGCTCGCGCGCCGCCCCGGGCCGGCGCCGGCGCTCGAGCAGGCGCTCGGGGAACGACGGATCGAGCGCGTCGAGGTTCGCGCGCTGAGCGTCGGCGCCACGCGACGCGTCCTCGCCGAGCACCTGGGCCTGGGCCTGCGGCGGCACCTCCTCCGGCGGATCTTCGAGACGACGCTCGGAAACCCGCTGTTCGTCGTCGAGGTTGGGCGCGCGCTGGCCGCGGGCGGTTTGCCCGAACCCGGCGGGGACCTGCCGGTGCCCGAGACCGTCGAGGACCTGCTCGGCACGCGGGTCGCGCAGCTGCCGCCGCCCGTCCGGACGCTCCTGCTCGCGCTCGCCCTCGACGCCGACCTCCGCGCGCCGACGCTCGAGGCGATCGCGGGCCCGGGCGCGCTCGACGACGCCGTCGACGAGGGCCTCCTGCTCCTGGACGGCGAGCGCGCCCGGCCGTCGCACCCGCTCCTCGCCGCGGCCGCGCGGACTCGTTCGCGCGCGAGGGAGCGCCGGGAGCTCCACCGCACGCTCGCCGGCCTGGCCGGCGACACGGAGTCGCACGCCCTGCACCTCGCCCTCGCGACGACCGTTCCGGACGACGAGCTCGCCGCGACGATCGCAGCCGCGGCGGCGCGCACCTCCGCGCGCGGCGCCGCGCAGCACGCGGTCGTCCTCGGGGAGCACGCGCTGCGCCTCACGCCGGCCGCCTCGCCGCAGCGGAACGAGCGCCTCCTGGAGCTCGCCGGCTACCTGGAGGTCGCGGGCGAGCGGCGGCGCGTGACGGATCTGCTCACGCCCGAGCTCGGCTCGCTGCACGGCCGCGAGCGGATTCGCGCCTGGCTCCGGCTCGCGGAGGGCGGCGCGATCAGGGGCATGCAGGACACGATCGAGTATCTCGAGCGCGCGCTGGCCGCCAGCGAGGACGACGGCGTGATGCGCGCGTACGTGCTCGCCAAGAAGTCGCACCTCACTCCGGCCTACGTCCGGCAGATCCCGCAGGCCGAGGCGTGGGCGCTCGAGGCCCTTTCCGCGAGCGGCGGCGACCCCGTGCTCGAGCGGCTCGCGCTCCACGGGCTCGGCTGGGCGCGGGCGATGCGCGGGCTGCCGATCGACGACGTCTGCCGGCGCTTCCGCACGGCGTCCGACGCCGCGACGCACATCACCGAGTCGCCGGAGCCGGTCGAGGGCCTGCGGCTCCTCTGGCGCGGGCAGGTGGAGGAGGCGAGGCCGATCCTGACGAGCTTCCTCGAGCTCGCCGACGCGCGCGGCGAGGAGGTCTCGTACGCGCTGCAGCGGATGCAGGTGTGCGAGCTCGAGCTCCGCGCCGGCCGGCCGGACGCGGCCGCGCGGCTGCTCGACGAGTGGGAGTCGGCCGACCGTCAGCTCCTGATCCGCGCCACCTACGAACGCTTCCGGGCGCAGCTCGCGGCCTGCCGAGGCTTCCCGGAGGAAGCCTCGCGCTGGGCCGGGTCGTCGCTCGCCGGCGCGGAGCCTGGCGACTACCGCTGGCAGATGCTCGAGGCGCAGCGCGTCCGCGGGCTCGCCGCGCTGCTCGCCGGCGAGCCGGCGCGGGCGGCCGAGAGCCTCCGCGCCGTGTGGAAGCACATGCGGGAGGAGGGCGTCGACGATCCGGGCGTCTTCCCGGTCGCGCCCGATCTCGTCGAGGCGCTCGTCGAGCTCGGCGAGCTGGACGAGGCGCGGGACGTCGTCGAGCGGCTCCGCAGGCTGTCGGAGGAGCAGGATCATCCGTGGGGGCGCGCGAGCTCGCGACGGTGCGCCGCGCTCGTCGGGCTCGCCTCGGGAGCGGACGACGCGCCCGGGCTCGCCGCGGCCGCCGCCGAATACGGCGGGCTCGGCCTTCCCTTCGATCGGGCGAGGACGCTCCTCGCGCTCGGCAGAGCTCAGCGGCGGATGCGGAAGTGGGGCGCGGCGCGCGCGGCGCTCGAGCAGGCGGCGGCCCTGTTCGGCGAGCTCGGCGCGCCCGGGTGGGCCGAGCAGGCGCGGGCGGAGCTCGAGCGCGTGGGTGGCCGCCGCCCTCGAAGCGAGGCGGACCTGACGCCGACGGAGCGCCGCGTCGCCGAGCTCGCGGCCGATGGCCTCGCGAACAAGGAGATCGCTCGCGCGCTCTTCATGAGCGTGCGAACGGTCGAGGTGCACCTGAAGAACGCGTACAGGAAGCTCGGAATCCGCTCGCGGACGCAGCTCGCGCGGCGGCTTTCGCAGCCGAGTTAGCCGAAAAAGACTAGGGGTCTTCGGTATTTCGCCTCGGCCGCCGCGGCCGCAGCATGGCGGCCATGCCCGAGTTCCTGGTCGAGCTGTACGTCTCGAAGCCGGATTGCGGCTGCTTCGCCGCCTGGGCGGACCGCGTCGAACGCGCCGCCGCCGAGCTGACGCTCGAGGGGAAGGCCGTCCGGCTCCTGCACTCGATCCTGGTGCCCGAGGACGAGACGTGCTTCCTGCTGGTCGAGGCCGGGACGGCCGAGGCCGTGCGGGAGACGGCGACACGGGCTGCGCTCGCGTTCGAGCGCGTCGTCGAGGCGACAGCCGACCTCGTCAATGCGAATGGAAGGGAGCAGAGATGATCAAGAAGCACGCCGGCGGCCGACTGCCCGTCGTGCTCGCAGCGACAGCCCTAGCCGTCGCCGTCCTCGGGTCGACCCCCGCGGGTCACGCGCTCGGCTCGGTCGTGCCGCCGCTCGCGACGCACGCGAAGACGGCGGACTACGCGACCCGGGCCGGAACGGTCGGCGGCATCAAGGCGCTGCGGACACCCCGCGCCGGCTACCTCGTCCCGCTCGGCACGAACGGCAAGTTCCCGCCCTCGGTCGGCGTCGCAGGCCCAGCCGGACCTGTCGGCCCTCAGGGCTCGAAGGGCGACAAGGGCGACCCCGGAACGCAGGGACCCGCCGGCTCCAAGGGCGATGCCGGAGCCCGTGGCCCCGCCGGCCGGCCCGGCCCGCAAGGCCCGCCTGGACCCGCAGGCCAGAACGGCTTCACGGGCTGGCAGGTCGTGATCGACCCGGGAACACCGGTCGAGAGCGGGACCCTCCGCCGCGCGACCGTCCTCTGCACGAACGGCAGGTCGGTCCTGGGCGGCGGCGCGAGCTCGACGGACGACGACGGCACCCTCAGGACGAGTGCGCCGAGCGTCAACGGCCTGGGCTGGTCCGTCTCGATGCGGAACGACTCCGGCTTCGACACCACCATGTACGCCTGGGCGATCTGCGCGTACGCCCACGCCTGAAGGGAGCGATCATGACCACGAAGAAGCACGCCCCGCGCCGGTTGCCGGTTGCGCTCGCCGCCGCCGCGCTCGCCGTCGCGGTGCTCGGCACGACGTCCGTCGGCCACGCCGTGACGAACGTCATCCCGCCGCTCGCGACCCACGCCAAGCGGGCCGACTACGCCACCAACGCCGGCGCCGTCGGCGCGATCAAGGCCTGGCGCACGCCGCGCCCCGGCTACCTCCTGCCGCTCGGGAGGAACGGCAAGTTCCCCGCCTCGGTCGGCCTCCGGGGCCCTGCAGGCCCTGCGGGCCTCAAGGGCGACAGGGGCGACCCGGGAGCGCCGGGACCGACCGGCCCGAAGGGCGACCGCGGAGAGCAGGGAGCGGCCGGTCCGGCCGGCCCGAAGGGGACGACCGGCCCCAGGGGACCGGCGGGGCCTCCCGGGCCCGCCGGCGCGCCCGGGCCGACGGGGTCTCCGGGCCCGAGCGGGATCAGCGGCTGGGAGTACCAGGTGAAGGAGCTGATCGTCCCGCACCGGATCTCGGGGACCTGGCAGGTCTACTGCCCGAGCGGAAAGAAGGCGCTCGGCGGCGGCGTGTCGCCGTTCGGCGAGGCGCCGGCCCTCGTCCACGTCGTCGAGACGGCACCCGCCAAGGACGGGACCGGCTGGGAGGTCGTCGTCTGGAACGACTCGGACGACTCCATCGACTTCTTCGCCTGGGTGATCTGCGCCTACGTCTCCTGACGCGGCGCGTCAACGCACCAACCACATCTCGAAAAGGAGGAAGCAATGAGCACAGTCACCGACACGGTCCGGAACGGCGTCGACACGCAGGTGATGTACGCGACGCTGGACGCGATCAGGGCCCAGCCGGCGCTCGGCAGGTTCCAGTTCCGCGCGCAGAACCGCTGGCTCGGCGGGGCGCACAACCGCTCGACGATCAGAGGCTTCTACGGCGCCGGCCAGGAGGACGCGACGCGGGCGCAGGAGTTCACCATCGACGCCGGCGAGCCCGCGATCCTGCTCGGCAGGGACACCGGGCCGAACCCGGCCGAGGCGCTCCTGCACGCGCTCGCGGCTTGCCTCACGACCTCGCTCGTCTACGTGGCCGCCGCCCGCGGCGTCCAGCTGACCGAGGTCGAATCGACCCTCGAGGGCGACATGGACGTGCAGGGCGCCCTCGGCCTCTCGGACGACCACCGGAACGGCTTCGAGCGGATCCGCGTCTCGTTCCGGATCAGGGGGGACGCGCCCGAGGAGAAGCTCCGCGAGGTCGTCGCGCGGGCGCAGGCCCGCTCGGCGGTCTTCGACTGCATCACGAACGGCGTTCCCGTCTCGGTGGACGTCGCCACCGGCTAACCGAACCGGCCGGGGCCGGGAGCGAATCCCGGCTCCGGCCTCCCGAGGAGGAGTGATTCACATGCCTTTCGAGCTGCGCGCAAGGACGCCCCAGGGCGAGCGGTTCGTCGCGCTGGCGGAGGCCCTGGCCGACGAGTTCGCACGCTGCGCCGGCGTCTACGACCGCGAGCGCCGGTATCCGTTCAGGAGCTTCGAGGCCCTGAAGCGCCGTGGCTACTTCACGGCGCCGATCCCGGAGGAGCTCGGCGGCCTCGGCGTCACATCGGTGCACGACGTGCTCATCGGCCAGGTCCGGCTCGCGCGCGGGGACGCCTCGCTCGCGATCGGCGTGAACATGCACTTCGCCTTCCTGCTGAACGTCCTCCGGCGCTGGCAGATGGCGGTCGCGTCGGGCAACGAGCGGCGGACGCAGGCGTTCGCGGCGACGCTGGCGGAGATCGCCGGCGCCGGCACCGTCTTCGCGGCCGCCGGCAGCGAGCCCGGGCAGGACCTCACGCGCCCGGCGACGACGGCGCGAAGGAACGGCGACGGCTGGATCGTCTCCGGCCGGAAGCTCTTCTGCACGATGTCGCCCGCCGCCGACGTGCTCTACACGGCGGTGACGTTCGCCGGGGACGACGGCGGCGAGCGGTACGGCTACGCGATGGTGCCGCGCGGCGCGCAGGGCGTCGTCGTCCACGACGACTGGGACGCGCTCGGCATGCGCGCGTCCGGCAGCAACTCCGTGACCTTCGACGGCGTGCACCTGCCGCCGTCCGCCCTCCGCGGAGGCTTCCCCGCGGGCGCGGCCGTTCCGTACATGGAGCGCAACCTCACCGCCGGGCTGTTCCACGCGGCCGCGTCGCTCGGCATCGCCGAGAGCTCCTGGACGCTGGCGCTGCGCAAGCTGGCGCAGCACGGCGCGAGCGACAAGGGCCGCGAGGCGATGCTCGCCGCCGAGGGGACGATCGACCTCGCCGCGTGCCGCGCGACGCTCGAGCGCGCGGCGGCGCTGATCGACGACCACTACGCGGCCAACCCGACCTCGGACGGGAGCGACGACGAGCTCACGGCGCTCTTCGCGGAGGCGCAGGCCGCAAAGGCGTTCATCGGCCAGGCGGCCTCGCGCGTCGTCGATCGCGCGCTCGCGCTCTCCGGCGGCGCGGGATACCTGAACGGCTCGCCGCTCGCCCGCGCCTACCGCGACGTCCGCGCAGGGGCGTTCATGCACCCGCTCGGCGACAACCGCGCCTACGAGTTCCTCGGGCAGATCGCCCTCGACCGCGAGCCCTCGCTCCACTGAGCCGGGCGATGAAGAGGATCGACACCGTCGTCGTTGGCGCCGGCCAGGCCGGGCTCGCGCTCAGCCGCTACCTGACCCGCGCCCGCGAGGAGCACGTGCTGCTCGAGCGCGGGCGCGTCGGCGAGCGCTGGCGGTCCGAGCGATGGGACTCGCTCTCGCTGCTGACGCCGAACCGGCTGAACGTGCTGCCGGGCACGCGCCCTCACGCCGACCCGGACGGGTTCCTGAGCCGGGCCGGCTTCGTCGACTACCTCGACCGGTACGCCGCGTCCTTCTCGGCGCCGGTGCGGGAGGGCGTGTCGGTGCTGGACGTCTCGCCGCTCGAGGACGGCTTCCGCGTCGAGACGGACGCCGGCGTGTGGCGGGCGGCGAACGTCGTCCTCGCGACCGGCCATGCCGACGAGCCGCTCGTGCCAGCGATCGCCGCCTCCGCGCCGCGCGGCCTGCTCCAGCTCCAATCGAGCGAGTACCGCGCGCCGGACCGGCTCCCGCGCGGCGGCCTGCTGATCGTCGGGGCGGGCCCGAGCGGCCAGCAGCTCGCCGCGGAGCTCGCGCGTGCCGGACGCCGCGTCGTCCTCTCGGTCGGCCGGCACGCGCGGATGCCGCGGCGCTACCGCGGCAGGGACATCTGGTACTGGCTCGACGCGGTCGGCAGCCTCGACCACACGATCGAGGACGATCCGGCCGAGCGGGACGAGTCGCACTCGCCCGGCCTCGTCCTCAGCGGCGCGAACGGCGGCGAGCCCCTCGACCTCGGCGTGCTCGCCGCGCTCGGCGTGACGGTGGCGGGCCGGCTCAGAGGCTTCTCCGGACGGTACGCGCTCTTCGCCGCCGACCTCGCGGCCGCGGTCGAGGACTCCGAGCAGCGGATGCGCCGCGTCCTCGGGAAGATCGACCGTCACGTCGCCCGCCTTCCGGCGGGCGAGCAGCCCGGCACCGCGCACATCGCCGCGCTGACGCTGCCGGAGGGGCCGGGCTCCTTCGATCTCGAGGCGGCCGGCGTCTCGACGGTGATCTGGGCAACGGGCTACCGGCGGTCGTACCCCTGGCTCGGCGTCGACGTCCTCGGCGACGACGGCGAGCTCGAGCACGAGCGCGGCGTCACCCCCGTCCCGGGCCTTTACGCGGTCGGGCTGCGCTTCCAGCACCGCCGGAAGTCGCACCTGATCTGCGGCGTCGGCGACGACGCGAGGTACGTCGCCGCGCGAATCCACGAGCGCACGGTCCTCGTAGAGGAGGGGCTCGCCGCGACCAGACTCTGTGGGTCTCGAGGTTTGCCAAGAGCAGGCTGAAGCGGAACACTTCGACGACCACCTCTCTCGGGGTGCGGACATAGGAGGCTGGAATGGCCGGTGGTGGGGGTTCCGCTCGACGGCGAAGCGGCCGTCGGTTCAGGCGTGCGCTGGCTGGGTTGGCGATCGCGGCGGGATTGGCGCTCGCCGGCGGACCGCTCGTGCAGGAAGGCCGTGCGGCGACCTTTCCTGTCACGAGCACGGCCGATTCGGGCGCGGGCTCGCTGCGGCAGGCGATCCTGGACGCGAACGCGGCCGCAGGTTCGGACACGATCGCCTTCGCGATCCCGGGCGCGCAGATGCACACGATCACGCTGACGAGCGGGGCCCTGCCGGCGATCACCGACTCGGTCGTGATCGACGGGAAGAGCCAGCCCGGCTATTCAGGCAGCCCGCTGATCCGGCTCGACAACGGCACCGCAAACCCGCTCACGGGACTGGACCTCATGGCGGGCTCGAGCCAGGTGCTCGCGCTGGCCATCACGGGCTTCAACGTCGGCATCCGCTCGGCGAATGGCGGCGGCAACCTCATCGCCTCGAGCTGGATCGGTCTCTCGTCCGCTGCGAACGCCGTCCCGAACGGCACGGGCGTGTCGATCGCGAGCGGCTCGAGCGGGAACACGATCGGCGGCACGAGCGTCTCGGCCCGGAACGTCATCTCGGGAAACACGACCGGCATCCTCCTCTCGGGCGCCGGAGTCACCGGCAACCTCATCGTCGGCAACTTCGTGGGGCCGGACGCCTCCGGCGGCGCGGGCGTGCTCAACGGGGTCGGGATCAAGATCCAGAGCGGAGCCAGCGGGAACACGGTAGGCGGGACGAGCGCCTCGGCGCGCAACGTGATCTCGCGCAACACGAACTACGGCGTCGGCCTTTTCGGCTCCGCGACGACGGGCAATCTGGTCGAGGGCGACTACGTCGGCACGGATCCCGCCGGCTCGGGCGCCCTCGCGAACGGCACGGGCGTGCTGGTGTCGGGTGCGGCCGGGAATACGATCGGCGGCACGATCGGCGGCACGCGAAACGTGATCTCGGGCAACACGTCCGGCGTGCAGCTGACCGGCGCGGGCACGACGGGGAACGTGGTCGCGGGCAACTACGTCGGCGCGAACGCGTCCGCCGGCGCTGCGCTGCCGAACGTGACGGGGGTACGCATCGACGCGGGCGCGAACGCAAACACGATCGGCGGGACGACGTCGTCGGCGCGGAACGTGATCTCGGGCAACTCGACAGGCGTTCGGCTCGGGGCGGTGGGAACGACCGGCAACGTGGTCGAGGGCGACTACATCGGCACGAACGGGGCCGGTACCGCCGCGCTCGCGAACGGCACCGGCATCCGGATCGAGACCGGCGCGAGCGGCAATACGATCGGCGGCACGAGCGGCGGCGCGAGGAACGTTATCGCCGGCAACACCGGCTTCGGCGTCCTGCTCACGGGGTCGGGCACGACCGGCAACGTCGTCGAGGGCAACAGGATCGGCACGAATCCCGCCGGCAGCGCGGCGATCGCGAACGCGACCGGAGTGCGGGTCGAGGCCGGCGCGAGCGCGAACCCGATCGGCGGGACGACGAGCGGCGCGCGGAACCTGATCTCCGGCAACACCAACGAAGGCGTCGCCATCTTCGGCTCGGCGACGAACATCCTGGTCGAGGGCAACTACATCGGCACGAACGCGGGGGGCACTGCTGCGCTCGCCAACGGGACGGGCGTGCTCGTGTCCGGTGCGACCGGGATCACGGTTGGCGGAACGAGCGGCGCTGCGCGCAACCTCATCTCCGGCAACGGCATCGGCGTCAGCATCGCGGGCTCGAGCCTGCCGGGCAACCTGATCGTGGGCAACTACGTCGGCACCACCGCGTCCGGCTCCGGCGCGCTCGGCAACGGCACCGGCATCGCCGTCTCGAATTCGGCCGGAAACACGATCGGCGGCGCGACGAGCGCCGAGAGGAACATCATCTCGGGCAGCGGCACGGACGGCGTCCGGTTGACCGGCGCGGGCACGACTGGGACCCTCGTCGAGGGCAACCGGATCGGCACCGACGCCTCCGGCGGCGCCGCGCTGCCGAACGTCACGGGCGTCCGCGTCGGCGGTGGTGCGAGCGGCACCACGGTCGGCGGGACGAGCGGCGGCGCACGCAACCTGATCTCGGGCAACAGCGGCGACGGCGTCGACGTCGACGGAGCCGGCACCACGGGCAACGTCGTCGAGGGGAACTACGTCGGCACGAACGCGAGCGGCGCCGTGGCGCTCGCCAACGAGACAGGAGTCCTCGTCGGCGGGGGCGCCAGCGGGAACACGGTCGGCGGGACGACGGGCGGCGCGCGGAACCTGCTCTCGGGCAACAGCGGCGACGGCGTCGAAATCGACGGGCCCGGGACGACCGGCAACCTCGTCGAGGGAAACTACGTCGGCACGGACGCGGGCGGCAGCTCGGCGCTCGCGAACGGCACCGGCGCCCACGTCGGCGGCGGCGCCACCGGGAACACCGTCGGCGGGACGAGCGGCAGCGCCCGGAACCTCATCTCGGGCAATGCCGGCAGCGGCGTCATCGTCGACGGGTCGGGGACGACGGGGAACGTCGTCGAGGGGAACTACATCGGGACGAACCCGGCCGGAAGCGAGGCGCTCGGCAATGGCACCGGAGTCGCGATCGGCGCGAACGGAAACACCCTGGGCGGCACGGCGTCAGGCACGCGCAACGTGATCTCCGGCAACGCCGACTTCGCAGTCGGCATCTTCGGGAACGGGAACCAGGTGGCCGGCAACTACATCGGCACGAACGCGGCCGGGAGCACGGCGCTCGGCAACAGGGTCGGGGTACTCGTCCGCGGAAGCGGGAACACGATCGGCGGCGCGGTCCGCGGCGCACGCAACGTGATCTCAGGCAACACCAGCGAGGGCGTCGATCTCATCTTGTCGGGCACGACGGGCAACACGGTCGCCGGCAACTACATCGGCACGAATGCGGCCGGAACCGAGCCGCTGGGCAACCAGATCGGCGTACGCGTGGAGGACGCTGCGAGCGGTAATACGGTCGGCGGGACGACGTCCGGCGCTCGCAACGTGATCTCGGGCAACACCGCCGCCGGCGTGGCGATCGAGCTCGCAGGGACGACGGCCAACGTTGTCGAAGGGAACCGGATCGGCACGAACGCGGCGGGCACGGCCGCCCTCGGCAACGGTACGGGCGTGCTCGTCCAGGACGACGGAGGCGGGGAAACGATCGGCGGCACGACCGCAGGGGCGCGCAACCTGATCTCCGGCAACACGGGCGTCGGCGTCAGTCTGAGCGGCACGGGCGGCAACCTCGTCCAGGGCAACTACATCGGCACGAATGCCGCCGGCGGCGCCGCCCTTGGCAACGGCACGGGAGTCTTCGTCAACTTCGCGAACGGGAACACGATCGGAGGCACGGCCGCCGGTGCAGGCAACGTGATCTCCGGTAACACCGGCAGCGGCGTGGACATCGAGAGCTTCTTCACCTTTCAGACGACGAACAACCTGGTCGAGGGGAACGACATCGGCACGGACGCGAGCGGAAGCGCCGCCGTCGGCAACGGCGGCGCCGGGGTCACGATCGGCGACGGCGCAAACGGGAACACGATCGGCGGCACCGCGTCCGGGGCCGGCAACACGATCGCCTTCAACGGCGGGGCCGGGGTCACCGTCGACGCGACGGCGGCAGCCACGAACCAGGACTCGATCGAAGGCAACTCGATCGACGGGAACACGGGGCTCGGGATCGACCTCGTCTCCGGGGCGAACCACGCCCAGGCGGCACCGTGGATCGATGACATCCTCCCGGAGGGCCCGGACGTCGTCGACGTCAGCGGGTCGCTCATCAGCACGCCGTCGACGGATTTCCGGATCGAGATCTTCGCCAGCCCGAGCTGTGACGGCTCCGGCGCCGGCGAGGGCGAGCGATTCGTCGCCGCCACGAGCACCACGACGGACAGCTTCGGCGGAGCGGGCTGGTTCGTGCTCGGGGTGACGATTCACACCGGCGAGGAGGTCACCGTCAACGCGACGGACCTGACCACCGGCGATACCTCCGAGTTCTCGAGCTGCTTCACGAGCCCTTGACGGGCGCGCCGTCGCTTCCGCCCACGCGGCGGCGGGCGTCTATTCCGACGGCGCGGCGTAGCCCTCGCTGCCGACGATGTGGAGCGAGACGTACGGCTCGTCGCCGACGACCCAGCTGTCGTGGCCGGGCGGAACGTAGAAGAAGTCGCCGGCCTTCATCACGCGCTCGGTGCCGTCGTCCATCCTCGCCATCGCCTGACCGCCGAGGACGAGCCCGACGTGCTCCACCCGGCACGACGGCGTGCCTGCCGTCGGCCCGACGTGCTCCGACCAGCGCCAGCCCGGCTCGTACGTCGCACGGCCGAGCGTCATCGGCCCGACGCGGTAGAGCTCGAACCGGCCCTTCTCGAACTCCCTCGTCTCGCTCGGCTCGTCGAGGTTGACCAGCTCGAGGTCCACGCGGCTACCCGAAGCCGAGGATGAACTTCGCGTCCTCGGACATCAGGTCCGGCGTCCACGGCGGATCCCAGGTGAGGTCGAGCTCGACCTCCGCGACCTCCGGGAACATGCCGCGGACGGTCGCCTCGATGTCCTCCTGGATCATCGGCCCCGCCGGGCAGCCCATCGACGTCAGGCTGTGGATCACCTTGACCTTCGGGCCCTCGACCTCGACGTCGTAGACGAGGCCGAGGTCGACGATGTCCATCCCGAGCTCGGGATCCTCGACGCGCCGCAGCGCCTCGAGCACCTCTTCCTTCGTCGGCATGCGCCCAGTCTACGCGCTTGCACCCCTCGCGCCGGGCGGTGAGAATCCCCGGCGATGGCGACGACTGCGACCGACTTCGCGGGGACGATCGCGAAGGCCTACGCCACGGAGGGGCCAGCGGTCGAGCTCGGCCAGGGCGTTCAAGAGGGTGAGCTCCACCACGACGCGCAGGTCAGGGTGCCGCTGAAGATGACGAACCGGCACGGGCTGATCGCCGGGGCGACCGGCACCGGGAAGACGCGCACCCTCCAGGTGATCGCCGAGCAGCTGTCGGCCGCGGGCGTGTCCGTCTTCGTCGCGGACGTGAAGGGCGACCTGTCCGGGATGGCCGTGGCCGGCCCGACCGACTCGCCCGCCGCCAAGCGCGCCGCCGAGCTCGGCATCGAGTTCGCGCCGGCGGCCTTCCCGGTCGAGTACCTCTCGCTCGGCGGCATCGGCCCCGGCGTGCCCGTGCGGGCGACCGTCTCCGACTTCGGCCCGCAGCTGCTCGCGAAGGTGCTCGACGCGAACGAGACGCAGGAGCAGAGCCTCGGCCTCGTCTTCCGCTACGCAGACCAGAAGGGGCTCCCGCTGCTCGACCTCTCCGACCTGCGCGCGCTCCTCACCTTCCTCGACTCCGACGAGGGGAAGGCCGAGCTCGAGGGCATCGGCGGACTCGCCTCCGCGACGGTCGGCGTCCTCCTGCGCGCGCTCGTGGGTCTCGAGGACGGCGGCGGCACCGAGCTGTTCGGCGATCCGCAGTTCGACGTCGCCGACCTGCTGCGGACGGCGGCGGACGGGCGCGGCGTGATCTCGTGCCTCGAGCTGCCGGCCGTCCAGGACAAGCCGAAGCTCTTCTCGACGGCGCTGATGTGGCTCCTCGCCGAGCTGTTCGAGGAGCTGCCCGAGGTCGGCGACCTCGAGAAGCCGAAGCTCGTCTTCTTCTTCGACGAGGCGCACCTGCTCTTCGACGGCGCGAGCAAGGCGTTCGTCGAGTCGGTCACGCAGACCGTCCGGCTGATCCGCTCGAAGGGCGTCGGCGTCTTCTTCAGCACGCAGACGCCCGAGGACCTCGCCGACGACGTGCTCGGCCAGCTCGGGAACCGCGTCCAGCACGCGCTCCGCGCGTTCACGCCGGACGACGCGAAGGCGCTCGCGGCCACGGTCAAGACGTATCCGCGGTCGGACTTCTACGACCTGGAGGAGCTGCTGACCCAGCTCGGGATCGGCGAGGCGGCCGTGACGATCCTGTCCGACTCGGGCGTGCCGACGCCGGTCGTCCACACGAAGCTGCGCCCGCCGGTCTCGCGGATGGGCCCGGCGGACGACGTCGAGGCCGCCGCGAAGGCGTCGCCGCTCTACGCGAAGTACGGCGAGCGGCAGGATCCGCAGAGCGCGCGCGAGCTGCTCGCGTCGCGGCTCGAGAAGCCGGCGCCGGCCGCGGCGCCGGCGCCGCCGGAGGAGGGGCACAGACAGGCGGCGAGGGCCGCGAGCGGAGGCGTCGCGACCCTCACCGAGTTCCTGAAGACGCCGACCGGGAAGTCGATCGAGCGCCAGGTCGTGCGCGGGCTCTTCGGACTGCTCCGGAAGAGCCTGTGACTACGGCGTCATGGAGCAGCTCGAGAACTGCGACGTGTCGTTCGTCGACTGGTTCGTCGCCGTCGCCGTGATCTCGAGGTAGCTCGGCTGCAGCGCCACCGGGACGCTGAAGCTCCCGTCGCCGTTGCCGTCGGTCGTGACGGTCGTCGTGTCGAGGAAGGTCTTCCCCTCGCCGCAGCCGTCGCTCACGTAGAGCTCGATCGTGTAGCTCGTGCTCGCCGCGGCCGAGACCGTGCCCGCGACCGTCGTGCTCGTTCCGTCGCTCGTGACCGACGTCACGACCGGCGAGGGCTGCGAGTCGTTGCCGCCCCCCGTCAGGACGATCCCGAGGCCGCCGACGGCGTAGATCGAGTTGTGCTGGATCGCGTCGCCCGTCGCGCCGTTCACCGTCACGCCCGGGCCGCTGCCGGCGATCACGTTCGCGGCGCTCGACGTCGTGCCGCCGATCGTGTTGCCGTTCCCGCCCTCGGCGAAGATGCCGTCGGTGTTCGCGAGGAAGGTCGTGCCGGTCGCGTCCAGGCCGACGATGTTGCCGGCGACGAGGTTGCCCGTCCCGCCGAGGTACATCCCGCGGTTGTTCGCGGAGATGACGTTGCCGGAGCCGGCCGTGGTGCCGCCGATCGTGTTCCCGTGCGCGCCGTTCGAGAGCGAGACGCCGAGGTCGTTGCCGAGCGCGGCCGAGCCGCTCACGTCGAGTCCGACGTAGTTGCCGAGCACCCGGTTCGCCGCGTTCGAGCTCCCGTGCAGGTCGACGCCGACGTTGTTCGCGGAGATCACGTTGCGGGCGGACGCGGTCGTCCCGCCGACCGTCGTGCCCGTGGCGCCGTCGCCGAGCTCGACGCCGTCGCCGCCGTTCCCGAGCGCCGCCGAGCCCGTCGCGTCCGTGCCGACGTAGTTGCCGAGGACGACGTTGTTCGCCGTGCCGGTGCCCGCGATCGAGATGCCCGACGTGCCGTTGGCGGAGACGACGTTGCGCGCCGTCGAGACCGTGCCGCCGATCGTGTTGCCGCTCGCGTGGCCGTCGACGAGGATGCCGACGGTGCCGTTGCCGAGCGCGCCCGAGCCGTTCGAGGTCGTCCCGACGTCGTTGGCGCCCACGGTGTTGTTCAACGTGCCGGAGCCCCAGAGATGAATGCCCGCGGAGCTGTTCCCGGAGACCACGTTGCCGGTGCCGGCCCTGGCGCCACCGATGTTGTTGTTCCTCGCGCCACCCGAGACGGCGATGCCGTCGTGCGCGGAGCCGTTGCCGAGCGCGCCCGCACCGCTCGCGTCCGTGCCGATGAGGTTGCCCTGGACGTCGTTGCGCCGCGTTCCCGACCCGGTGAGCCTGACGCCGTAGCTGACGTTGCCCGAGACGACGTTGGCGTAGCTCGCGTACATGCCGCCGATCGTGTTGTCGGTGGCGTTGCCGGACAGCGTGACGCCGTCGCAGCCGTTGGCGAGCGCGGTGAATCCCGACGCGTCGACTCCGATGTAGTTGCCCTGGACGCGGATCGAGGTCGAGCCGGTGATCTCGACGCCGGTGCACCCGTTGCCGGAGATCACGTTTCGGGCCCCCGCGTTCGGGCCGCCGACCGTGTCGCCGGTCGCGCCGCCGGAGACGGAGACGCCGTCGTTTCCGTTGCCGAGGTCCTGCGTCCCGTTCGAGCTCGTGCCGATGTAGTTGCCGAGGACGACGCTGCCGGACGCGCCGTCCAGCACGACGCCGTTGGCGACGTTGGCCGAGACGACGTTGCGAGCGCCCGCGGTCGTGCCGCCGACGGAGTTCCCGCTGCCGCCGGCCTGCAGGACGACGCCCGAGCCGCCGTTGCCGCGCCCGGCCGTCCCCGAAGGGTTCGTCCCGACGAGGTTGCCGTAGACCCTGTTCGTGTTGCCCGCGATCACGATGCCGCCGCCCGCGTTCGCGGAGACGACGTTCGCGGCGGCGGCCGAGCTGCCGCCGATCAGGTTGTTGTTCGACCCGGCCTGGACGACGACGCCGGTGCCGTTGCCGGCGGCCCCGCCGTTCGGGTCGAGCCCGATCCAGTTGCTCGCGATCGTGTTCGTACCGGTGGTCTTCAGCACGATGCCCGAGGTCGCGTCGGTGATCGACAGCCCGACGATGCGGCTGTTACCGGCCGAGACGACGAACCCGGCACCGTCGACCTGGACGAGCGGGCTCCCGGCATAGCCGGTCTGGCTCGTCCCGTCGATGTTGACCGGATCGGTGATCTCGGGCAGGGCGCTCGTCGGGAAGATCGTGAACGGCGCGGAGCCCGGGAGCGCGAACCGGATCGTGTCCTTGACGCCCACGCTCGCGTTCGCGTTGAGGAGCGCCTGTCGCAGCGAACCCGCGCCGCTGTCGTTCGTGTTCGTGACCTTGTACGTCGCGGCGCCCGCCGGGCCCGCGAGGACCCAGGATGTCGCCAGCATTCCGAAGACGAGAGTTGCACCACCGGTGGTTTTACGCATGACCCGGTCATCGGATGCGACCCGCTCTTCTTTATGGCCGAACGAGGGCTTTGGTCCGGACCTAGCCGAGCAGGCGGACCTCCTCGCGACGCTCACGCGCGAAGAAGTGGTGCCCGTCGACGAAGCGCACCCAGTTGCAACGGGTGCACATGACGAGCGAGTGAGTGCGGGCGCTGTCGGCGAGGAAGCGAACGCCGCGGAGCAGGTCGCCGTTCGACACGCCCGTCGCGACGACGATCACCTCCCCCGGAGCCAGCTCCTCGATCGAGAAGACGCGGCCGACGTCTTCGATCCCGGCCTCGTGCGCCTGGTCGATGTTGCGCCGCGAGATCGGCCAGAGCTGCGCGCGCAGCTCGCCGCCGAGGCAGCGAAGCGCCGCCGCGGCGAGCACCGCCTGCCGCGTGCCGCCGATGCCGATCGCGAGGTGGTCGTTCGTCCCCCGAATGGCGGCCGAGATCGCCGAGGTGACGTCGCCGTCCTGGATCAGCTTGATCCGGGCGCCTGCGGCGCGGATCTCCTCGATCAGGTCCTGGTGGCGCGGCCGGTCGAGGACGATCGTCGTCACGTCCTGCACCGTTCGCCCGAACGCGCTTGCGATCGCGCGGATGTTCTCGCCGACGGGCCGGCGGAGGTCGATGCTCCCCCGCGCGACCGGGCCGACGGCCATCTTCCGCATGTACATGTCCGGGAGCTGCATCAGCGAGCCGCGCTCACCGACCGCCAGCATCGACATCGCGCCGTTCCCGCCGCGCGCCACGACGCTCCGGCCCTCGAGCGGGTCGAGCGCGAGATCGACCTGCTCGCCACCGGCGCCGATCTCCTGGCCGATCGCGAGCGACGCGCTGCCCTCCGGCGCGCCGATCACGATCCGCCCCGAGATCGGGAGCAGCTCGAGCGAGTGCCGCATCCCGGAGAACGCGGCCTCCTCCGCACCCTGCTCGTCCGCCCGTCCGAGCCAGCGCGCGCTCGCGAGCGCGGCGCGCTCGGTCGCGCGGGCGAGCGTCTCGCACGGGCAGATGCCGCGGTGGGCCTTCGCCGGCTCCGCCTCGGCCCGCCTCGCGACCGTCTCGACCAACGATCTACACCCTCTCCAGACGCTCGACGCTCGACAGCACGAGCTCCATCACCGTGCCGATCGTCAGCTCGATGTTGCTGTTCTCGACGACCGGAACGCCGAACCGGCGCGCGCGCTCGACGATGTAGTCCTGCACGAAGCGAATGTCGTCGAGCGCGTCGAGGTAGCGCTGCACCGGGCGTAGCCCTTCCGAGGCAGCGTCGCGCACCCAGAAGTTCGAGGCGTGCGTCGACTGATCCTCGATCTCGAGCACGCAGTGGACGACGAGCGCGCCGTCGATCGGCGGGAGCAGGCCCGGGACGAGGTGGACGCCCTCGAGCACCATCGACCAGCTCTCCTGCATCGCCCGGTCGATTGCCGCGCGCACGCCCACGAGGACGTTGCGCGTCTGGTCGAGGAACCCGAGCAGCGTCGGATCGCTCGTCTCCTCCTCGGCCGCGTGCGCCGCGTCGCCGGCCTCGAAGCTCGAGTAGTGGATCGACGGCATGAACTCCTTCGAGAAGAACGCGCGCATCGTCTGGCGGATGAAGTCCGTGGACGTGACGCGCGTGATCCCGAGCCGATAGGCGAGCTCGGTCGCGACGGTCGACTTGCCGGTTCCGGTCGTGCCGCCGACGAGGAGGATCAGCGGCAGGTCGAGCTGGCGGAGCTCCCGGTAGCGGCGGAGCCGGCGGGCCGCCTGCGTGCCCTCGTTCTCGCCGAGCACCTCGCGGGCGAGCTCGGCGAGCCGCTCGTGGTCGAGTGTCTTCTCGCCGCGTTCGCGGAGGTCGGCCTCGACGCGCAGCGCGAGCTCGTACGCGCGGACGGCCGAGACCCCGGTCGCCATCAGCGAGCGGGCAAGGAGGCCCTTGGAGTACGGGAGCTCGTCCTCGCCGGCGAGCGGGCCCGCGTACCGCCCGGTCACTTCGCCGCCCCCTGGGGAACGAGGGCGAGCAGTCGCTCGTCCAGGCCATCCGAGACGACGTCGTTCCGTACGAAGACCACCTCAGCCCCGCGCCGGCGGGCGTGCCGCGCGACGACGTCGATCGCGGCCGCCTTCACCTCGACGAGGTAGACCTCCGCGTCGACGCGCTCGAGCTCGGCGCGGAGGAGCGGGCGGCTCGCGAGGTTCCGCGAGACGTGCACGACCTCCGCGTCGAGGTGCTCCGTCGCGGCGGGACCGGCGGTGAAGACGGCCGTACGCCGGCCGGCGAGCGGCTCCACCGGCTCGAGCCGGAGCGAGAACGGGAGCACCTCCTTGCCCTCGGCCGCGGCGAGCTCCGCGGTCTCGCGGTCGGGCTCCCGCACGAGGATCAGGTCGGAGATCAGCACCCGGTAGAGGTTGAGGCCGGTCGCGTCGTGCGCCACGAGGACGCGCGCAGCCGTCTCGACCGGCGGGATCGCCGCTCCGCTCCCGTCGAAGACGACGACGTCCGGCTCGAGGCTGGCGGCGAGGCGCGCGCCGGCCAGGACGTTCGACGTGCCCGCGGCTCCGGCGAGGCCGCCGCCGCAGCGCCGGCAGCCGATCGTGACGACGCCGGCGAGCGCGGCCGTCTCGAGATGGTCGGAGGCGGCATGCCGGCCGTCGGCGGCGAGGGCGAGCAGGTCGTCGACGCCCGGCGGCGTCTCGACGAGCTCGGGCTCCGCAGGCCCGCCCCGGCCCATCGCGACGACGACGACGTCGTGCTCGCGCGCGAGCAGCCGCGCCACGTGCGTCGTCACCGCCGTCTTGCCGACGCGCTTGCCCGTGCCGATCACCGCGATCGACGGCAGCGGGAACGGCTCGAAGGGCGGCGGTTCGAACGCGAAGCCCGGCCCCGCGTAGGGCACGCCGAGCGCGAGCGCGCGGGCCGCGAGGTCGAGCCGCTTCCGCGGCGTCAGGACGGGCTCGTCGGAAAGGTCGTACACGAGCTCGGGCCTGTGCTCCGCGACTGCCTCCCGGAGCGTGGCGGCGAGCGGCACGCCGTAGTCCTCGCCGCCCCGGAGCTTCTCCGTCCCGCCGACGAGGACGGCCGCCGAGAAGTCGTACGGGAGCTCCCGCAGCGCGTCGCGCACGACCGGTGCGTAGTGCTCGCCGTCGACGATCGCGACCGCGCGGGTCACTGGCGTGTCGTGACCTCCGTCTCGATCCGGGCCGTGTACTTCTCGTACGTGAGCGTGTCCGTCGAGAACTGGATGATCCGCTCCTGCCCGTGGTACGGGTACTTCCGCCAGACGTCCACGTGCGGGCCGTCGATCTCGACGAGGTTGTAACAGGGCCGGCCGTTGCCGCGCAGGCGCGTCGTCGAGACGGTGCCCGTGTTGACGATGAACATGTCCTCGAGGCGCCATGCGTACGGGACGTGCTTGTGGCCGGAGAGGACGAGGTCGACGCCGGCGCGCTGCAGGCACTCGATCGCGTCGCCGGCGTCGTAGACGATGTTGCGCTCGCGGCCCGTGCCCGGGATCGGCAGCAGGTGGTGGTGGAGCACGAAGACGCGGAGCTTGCACTCGCCCTTGAACTGCTCCTCGATCCAGGCGTAGCGGCCGCGTCCGATCTGGCCCTCGTCGAGGTCGGGCATCGTCGAGTCGACGGCGACGACCGTGACGTCGCCGACGCGCATCACGGGGCTGCGGTCGCCGAACAGCTCCTCGAAATGGATGTAGCCCACGTTGCGGGCGTCGTGATTGCCGGGCACGACGACCATCGAGCGGCACTCGATCTCGTCGAGGTAGGCCTTGGCCTGCATCCACTCGGGCTTGTAGCCGGCGGTCGTCAGATCGCCGGAGCAGACGACGAGGTCCGGCTTGAAGTCGTTGATCTCGCTGATCGCCCGGTCGAGCAGGCTCGGGACGAAGTGCGGCCCCCCGCAGTGGAGGTCCGAGATGTGCGCGATCCGGAAGATGCCGTCGTTCGCCATGCGGGAGTCCTGCCCGGAAGTATGCGCAGTCAGACCGGCCACGTCCGGGCGCGCGGGGGCGGGGGGCGAGGGAGACGGCCGGTGCCAGGCACCACCCGCCTCTCCCGACGCGTCCGCTAGAGCCCGTAGATCGAGCCGAGCTTCCGGCGGAGGTACGCCAGGTACGGCTCGGGGTCGATCGGGCCGCCGACGGCGCGCTCCAGAAGCTCGGTCGGCATGTACTTGCGGCCGTGGCGATGGACGTGCTTCGCGAGCCAGTCCCGCAGCGAGCCGAACTCGCCGCGCTCGAACTCGTCGTCGAGCCCCGGCAGGTCGGCGCGGATCCGCTCCCAGAGCTGGCACGAGACGATGTTCCCGAGCGAGTACGTCGAGAAGTAGCCGACGTTGCCGCCCGCCCAGTGCATGTCCTGGAGGATCCCGTCCGCGACGTCGGGCACGTCGATCCCGAGGTACTCCTGCATCTTCGCGTCCCAGGCTTCGGGGGCATCCGCGGGATCGAGCGCGCCCGACAGGAGCTCCTGCTCGAGCTCGAAGCGCAGGATGATGTGGAAGTTGTAGGTGACCTCGTCCGCGTCGATCCGGATCAGCGACGGCCTGATGCGGTTGATCGCCCGGTAGAACGCGTCGAGCCCGACCGACCCGAACGACGGGAACAGCTCCTGCAGGTCCGGGTAGAAGCGCCGCCAGAACGGCAGCGACCGGCCGACGAGGTTCTCCCACATCCGGCTCTGCGACTCGTGCACCCCGAGCGAGCAGCCGCGCGCGAGCGGCGTTCGCGCGAGCTCAGGGCCGACCTGCCGCTCGTAGAGGCCGTGGCCGAACTCGTGCATCGTCGCGAACACCGAGTGCAGGTCGTGCTCGCGGTGGTGCGTCGTCAGCCGGATGTCGGCGATGCCGGCGCTGGACGCGAACGGGTGGACGGTCTCGTCGATCCGCCAGGACTCCGGCGTGAAGCCGAACCCGGCGAGCACGCGCCGCTCGAGCTCCTGTTGCGCGGCGAGCGGGAACGTCCCGTGCAGGAACGAGTCGTCGGGCGGCTCGCTGTCGAGCACCTCGCGGAGGAGCGGCTGCAGGCCCTCCTTCAGCCGGTCGAAGATCGCGCGTACCTCCGACGTGCGCATCCCGGGCTCGAAGTCGTCGAGCAGGTGGTCGTAGTCCTCCTCGGCCGGCTCGAAGCACGCGACGTACTGCCGCCGCAGCTCGAAGTTGTGCCGCAGCACCGGCAGGAAGAGGCCGAAGTCGGACTCCCGCCGCGCACGCTCCCAGACGGGCAGGCCCTGCGCGGCCGCGCGGCTCAGCTCCGCGCGCAGCTCGACGGGAACGCGCACCGCCTTCCCGTACTCCCGGCGGAGCCAGCGCAGGAGGCTCGCGTGGTCGGAGTCGTACTCGAGCGACTCCCCGAACGGCCGCACCTCCTCGAGCAGGCGACCGGTCTCGTCCGAGACGAGCGTCTCGTGGGTGAGCCGGGCGAGCGTCGCGAGCTGCTCCGCCCGGTCGGCCGCGCCGCCGGGCGGCATCATCGTGCGCTGATCCCAGAACAGGATCATCTGCACCTTCGCGAGGTCCCAGTACTGGGCGATGCGGGCCCGCAGCTCCTCGAACGCCCGATCGACCCCCTCCGCGACTGCCATCACCTGAAGATTCCCACGACCGGCCAGTAGCACGCGGCAGCAACCAGCCCCGCGGCCGGCAGGGTCAGCACCCACGCCGAGACGATGTTGCCGGCGACGCCCCAGCGCACCGCCGACAGCCGCTTCGTCGCCCCGGCGCCGAGCACGGAGCCCGAGATCACGTGCGTCGTCGACAGCGGGTAGCCGAGATGGGTCGCGACCCAGATCGTGATGCCGGCGGTCGTCTGCGCGGCGAAGCCGGCCGGCGGCTCGATGCTGTACAGCCGCTGGCCGAGCGTCCGCATGATCCGCCAGCCGCCGACGTACGTGCCCGCCGCGATCGCGAGGCCGGACGCGACGATCACCCAGGTCGGGATGTGGTCGAACTGCGCCTGGTGGCCGCTCGTGACGAGCGCCAGGGTGATCACGCCCATCGTCTTCTGCGCGTCGTTCGCGCCGTGGTTGAACGCAACCCACGTTCCCGACACGAGCTGGCCCAGCCGGAAGCCCCGGTTGGCGACGCCGGGCGTCAGCCAGGCGAAGACCCAGAAGATCGCGAGCAGCAGGAGGAACGCACCGACGAACGCGAGCGCCGGCGCGACGACGGCCGGAATCACGACGCGGTGGGCGAGCCCGTGCCAGAGCACGCCGCTCGACCCGGACTGGACGAGCGCAGCGCCCACGAGGCCGCCGATCAACGCGTGCGACGAGCTCGACGGCAGCCCGAACCACCAGGTCAGGAGGTTCCAGACGATCGCGCCGACGAGCGCGGCGAGCACCGTCTTCGTCGTCGCGAGCCCGCTGTCGATGATCCCCTTGCCGACCGTCTTCGCGACTGCGGTCGTCGCGAACGCGCCGGCCAGGTTGGCGGCCGAGGCGATCAGCACGGCCAGCCGGGGCGACAACGCACGCGTGGAAACCGACGTCGCGACCGCGTTCGCGGTGTCGTGGAAGCCGTTCGTGAAGTCGAAGCCGAGCGCGACCACGACCACGACGACGAGCAGGACGTCGTTCAACGGTTCTTGACGAGGATCGCTTCGAGCACGTCGGCGGCGCTCTGGCACGCGTCGACCGCGTCCTCGAGACGCTCGTGGATCTCCTTCCAGCGGATGATCGAGATCGGATCCTGATCCGAGCGGAAGAGCCCGGCGACCGCGCTGCGGACGAGCCGGTCGCCCTCGTCCTCGAGCTCCCGCAGCCGGTTCAGGTGCACGGTCGAGTCCTGGAAGCCGTCGAGCCGCCGCACCGCGGCGTCCAGCTCGACCGCGCAGCGGTGGATGACGTCGGCCTGCGCCTTCGCCTCGTCCGGGATCACCTTCACGCCGTAGAGCTCGATGTCGTCTGCCGCCTCTTCGACGTGGTCGCAGATGTCGTCGAGCACCCCCGCGAGCCGGTAGAGATCCTCGCGGTCGAACGGCGTCACGAACGTGCGGTTGAGCAGGGTGATCAGCTCGTGGGTGAGCCGGTCGCCCTCGTGCTCTCGCTCCTTGATCCGGACGGCGAGGTCCTCGCTGTCGGGGAACTCGGCGAGCAGCTGGACGAGCAGGCGGCCCATCTCGACGGCGTTCGCGGACGCCTGGCAGTAGAGCTCGAAGAACTCCGTCTTCTGCGGAACGAGTCGAAACCGTGCCATCGCCGCGCGGATCTTTCCTGTTCGCCGCGGTTTCGGCGTCCGAACCCGCTGGTATCCTCGCCGAAGTGGTGGTGGAAAACCCCGTTTTCCAGGCGTATTGCGGGGCGGAGCCACCCAACTTCCAGAACGAGTCGGAACTCGAGTGCGCGAAGATCCTCGACTTCTACGGGATCCCCTGGCAGTACGAGCCGCGCACGTTCGTCCTCGCGGAGGATGAGGACGGCCGCGTCCTGGAGGCCTTCACGCCCGACTTCTTCCTGCCGGAGCAGGACCTCTACCTCGAGGTGACCGTCATGAAGCAGTCGCTCGTGACGCGGAAGAACCGCAAGCTCCGCAAGCTCCGCGAGCGCTATCCCGACGTGAAGATCAAGCTCTTCTACAAGCGCGACCTCCAGCGCCTCGCAGAGCGATACAACCTCGACCTCGCCTCATAGCCCCGACCCCCCGTGCCGCCGCGAGGTGAAGCCATGGCGACCTCGCTACCGGTGAACGCAGACGAGCGGGTCGGCCCCGTCTACCTCACCGCCGCCGAGATCGCCGCTCGCGTCGCCGAGCTCGGAGCCGAGATCGCGCGCGACTACGCGGAGCTCGAGCCCGTCCTCGTCGGGCTCCTGAAGGGGAGCTTCGTCTTCCTCGCCGATCTCTCGAGGGCGATGCAGATCGTCCACGCGGTCGACTTCGTCGAGCTCGCCGGCTACGGCGGCGCCGACACGGGCGGCCACAACCACGTCCGGCTGTTGAAGGACCTCGACGCGGACATCGCCGACCGCCACGTCGTCGTCGTCGACGACGTCCTCGACACCGGGCTGACGCTGAACTACCTCTTCCGCGCGTTCCGGCTGCGGCGCCCGGCGTCGCTCGCGGCCGCGACGCTGCTCGACCGTCCGTACCGCCGGCTCGTCGACGACCTACCGGTGCGCTACGTCGGCTTCACGGTGCCGGACGAGTTCTTCGTCGGCTACGGCTTCGACCTCGACGAGCGCTTCCGGAACCTGCCCGACCTGCACCTCCGCGCCGCCGCGACCGCCTCGTAGAGGCGAGCCGCCCCTCGGAGCAGGCGGCCCGCCGGACCCGCCGCTGTTCTATCCGCCCCGGGCCGACGGTAATCGCGTCATGCCGCCGGAACCGAGCCTCGCCCGCGCGGGCACGGCGCGCGAGGGTGCATCCGTTTCCCCGTCTACAGGTAGCCGAGCGGGTCGACCGGCTGGCCGTTGACGCGAACCTCGAAGTCGAGGTGCGGGCCGGTCGAGAAGCCGGTCGAGCCGACGTAGCCGATCACCTCGCCCTGCGAGACGTGCTCTCCGACCGACGCGGCGATCTGGGACTGGTGGCCGTACGTCGTCGCGATCCCGTTCCCGTGGTCGACGATCACGAAGTTGCCGAACCCGTCGAACCAGCCGGCGTAGATGACCGTGCCCGCGGCCGCGGCGTGGATCGGCGTCCCCGTGTTCGCGGCGATGTCGAGCCCGTAGTGGAAGCCGCCCCAGCGCGGTCCGAACCCGCTCGTGATCGGGCCGGCGACCGGCCAGATCAGCCCGGCCTGCGACGGCGTCGTGTCTGTCGGCTGCGACGGTTGCGACGGCTCCGGCTGCACCGCCGCCTGCGCGGCCCTGATCTTCGCGGCGAGCGCCTCGTCGGCCGAGCGCAGGTGGCGGATCTCCTCGGCCTCGTTGCGTTCGCCCTGCTCGGCCTGGTCGAGGTCCTCCCGGTGCTTTCGGCGCTGCTTCGCGAGCTTGTCGCGGCTGAGCAGGAGCTCGTCGCGGAGCGCGCGGACCTGGCGCACGCGGAAGGCGATGATCCGCGTCTCCGCGAGCACGCTCGCGCGCGCGACGCGCGTCTGGCCGAGCGCGACCCGCACGCGGTCGCGCATCGTGCCGACGGTCTGCGCGATCCGCTTGTCCTCGTGGCCGATCTGCCGCGCGTAGTCGAACGAGTCGAGGAAGTCGGTGAACGACGTCGTCGAGAGCGCGACGCCGAGCAGGTCGGGCTCGTCCGACTCGTAGATCGCCACGAGCCGCTCGTTGAGCCGCGTCTCGGCGATCGCGTACTGCTGGCGCAGGAGGTGGAGCCGGTCCGTCTGGAGCACGAAGAGCGCGTTCAGCCGGTTGAGGCGGATCTCGCGGAGGAGGAGCTCGCGCTCGATCGGCGCGAGCTTCCGGGAGACGTCGCCGACCTTGCGCTCGAGCGAGCGGATCTGCGTCGAGACGCCCGTGATCTGCGCCCGCAGGGCCTGCTCCTTGTCGTGCGCCTGCGCGATCTGCTCGTTCAGCCTCGCGATCTGCGCCGCGATCTCCTGCCTGCGCTGCTCGGGCGACTCCGCCCCGGCGGGAACCGCCGCGAGGAGCGCGAACGCAAGGCAAAGGAGGCAGAGGGCGAGCCGGCGGGACATGGGGAATCCTTCGGCGAGGAGCCGCGCGGCCCTGCCGGATACCGATTGTAGATCGCCCTCCTGACGACGGAAAGGGCGAAAAGCCTGCTATTTGCGGGTGGCGGGCTCTCGGTCCCCGGCCGCCTGCGCTCTGAGCTCGAGCGCCCGCAGCGTCTCCGCCGCCCGCCGGCGAAGCGGCCCGACGAGCTCGCGGTAGTCCTCGTCCGAGATCTTCCCCGTGCGGTGGTCGAACTCGAGCTCCTTCAGCGCGGCCAGCGCGCGGTCGCGCTCCTCCTCGAGCTCGAGGCGCCGGCGCTCGAGCGCGTCCGGCTCCTCGAGCACGTCCCGTGCGGGCGACGGCTCGCGCAGGAAGGGCCGCGCGACGAAGACGACGCACGCGATCGCGAGCACCGCGCCGACGACGAGCGCGGCGGTCACGCCGTCGAGCGCGCCGGCGCGCCGGCCGTCCCGTAGCGGACGGCGAGCCGCCGCTCCTCGCGCGCGTCCGGCCAGAGCGCGATCAGCGCGCCGCCGACGAAGACGAGGCCGGCGAGCCAGATCAGGTTCACGAGCGGCTTCTTGAGGATCCGGAACGCGACGACGCCCTTCGGCAGGAAGTCCTCGGTGATGACGTCGAGATCCTCGGCGCGGAGGTAGTCGGTGCGGATCGCCATCTCGCTCGAGAGCTGCTGCTCGGCCGGGTACCAGTTCTTTCCCGGCTCGAGCGTCGTCAGATAGTGCCCGCCGCGCCGGACCTGGACGACGGCGCGCGTCTCCGTGTGGTTCGCGGCCTGCGCGGTCCTCAGCCCGAGGTAGGTCAGCGTGTAGTTCGAGGCGGTTGCGGACTGGCCGGGTCGCAGCTTCACGTCCTTCACGGTCTGGTACGCGCTCGAGCCGGCGACGCCGATCGCAAACAGCACGACGGCCGCGTGCACGACGTAGCCGCCGTAGCGGCGCCGGTTGCGGGCGACGAGGTCGGTGAATGCACCGGGCCAGGTGCCGCCGGAGATGGCGCGCCGCGCCGCCGTCCCGCGGGCGAACTCGAGCACGATCGAGCCGAGCACGAAGGCCGAGAACGTGTAGGCGATCAGCCCGGGCTTCGACGAGCCGGCCCCCGCTGCGAGCAGCGCCGCGCCGGCGGCGACGGCGGCCGCGCACGGCCAGAGGAACGTCTTCCCCAGCGAGCGCAGCGAGGCCCGGCGCCACGCGATCAGCGGCCCGATCCCGAGCAGGAGCAGCAGCGGCAGCCCGAACGCGCGCAGGAAGAAGTCGAAGTACGGCCGGCCGACGCTGACCGACTCGCCGCGCACGGCCTGCGAGAGCATCGGGAACGTGACGCCCCAGAGGATCGTCAGCGTCAGCGCGACGAGCAGAAGGTTGTTGTAGAGGAAGGTCGCCTCGCGCGAGACAAGCGACTCGAGCTTCGTCTTCGACCGCAGCAGCCCGCGGCGGCCGTAGATGAGCGCGAGCGAACCGCCGACGATCGCGCAGATGAAGCCGAGGAACCACGGGCCGAGCGAGCTCTCCGTGAACGAGTGGATCGAGTTGACGACGTTCGAACGCGTCAGGAACGTGCCGTAGAGCGACAGCCCGAACGCCATGACGACGAGCAGCATGTTCCAGACCTTCAGCATCCCCTTCTTCTCCTGGACCATCACGGAGTGCAGGAACGCCGTCGCGGCGAGCCACGGCATCAGCGCGGCGTTCTCGACCGGATCCCAGGCGTAGTAGCCGCCCCAGCCGACCTCGACATAGGCCCAGTGCGCGCCGAGCAGCTGGCCGACGCCGAGGAAGCCCCAGGCGAGGAGCGTCCAGCGGCGCGTCGCGACGATCCAGCGCTCGTCGGTACGGCCGGACAGGAGCGCGCCCATCGCGAACGCGAACGGCACCGTCAGGCCGACGTAGCCGAGGTAGAGCATCGGCGGGTGGGCGAGCATGTACGGGTTCTGGAGGCTCGGGTTGAGGCCGCTGCCGTCGGCCGGCGCCGCCTGCGTCGAGAACGGGCTCGCGACCGCGACGAGCATCAGCGCGAAGAACGTGCCGACCAGCCCGAGCACGGGGACGACCCAGGCGAGGAGCTCGCGGCCGGCGTGGCGGTCGAGGAGGACGGACAGCGCGCCGTAGGCGCTCAGGATCAGCAGCCAGAGCAGGAGCGAGCCCTGCTGGCCGCCCCAGAACGCGGAGATCGTGTAGAGCGTCGGCAGCTTCCGGCTCGTGTGCTGCGCGACGTACTGGAACGAGAAGTCGTGGCGGACGAGCGCGGCGAGGAGGACGACCCCGGCGACGGCCGCGGCTCCGAAGGCGGCGACGAGCGCGTTCTGGGCGGAGACGGCGAGCCGCCGGCGCCGGTGGTACGCCGCGTGCCCGCCGACGAACGTCGCGTAGACGAACAGCCCGAGGCAGACGACGAGCGCGGCGCGGCCGAGCTCAGGCACGGCGCGGGCCTCGTCCCTGCACTACTTCGCGGGCGAGTACTTGGACGGGCACTTCGTCACGAGCGAGCCCGGCTCGCCGACGAAGACACCGTGGTCGAGGCGCCCGTGCAGGTAGACCTCGCGCCCGGCGCGGAAGAGCGGCGGCTTCTCGCCCGTGTAGACGACGGCGACCTTCGCCGTGCCGGAGCGGTCGCGGAGCCGGAAGCGGAGGCCGCCCGCATACGAATCACCCGTGACGGGGGCGACGACGACGCCCGTCAGCTCGACCTTCCCCGAGTTCGTCTTCAGCTGGCTCGGCTTGACGGCCGGGACCGTGCTGCCGGCGAGCGAGGTGTAGAGCAGGAAGACCGCGAGGACTGCGGCGACCGACAGCGCGATGACGAGCCGCGCAGGGCTGCGCTTGCGGGCCACGGCGCGATTGTAGCCCTGCGGGCGCCGGCGAGCCCGCAGATCAGGCGAGCTTCACCCAGGTGGCGGTCGACCCGCCGGCCTTGCAGTAGTGGAGGCCCCCGCTCGAATCCACGAAGAGATCGCCGGTCTGCCCCGAGGCCGGCAGCGTGCCGGCGGGAAGGAGCCGGATCTGCGCCGTCGCCCCCGAGAACTCGCCGCCCCGCCCTTTCGCGCCGATACCGCGCACGGCCGGCTGCTTGCTCTTCGTGTTCGTCACCTGCGCGAGGAGCGGAATGCCGGAGTCGCTGGTCGCCTTGACGCCCGTCCCCTTGCCGGCGTTCGTTGCCAGCAGCGCGACGGAGTCGACGGTCGGCGGCCCGCCGCCGCCGTCGACCGCCTCGGCCACGATGCCCGTGCCGCTCGCGGGAACCGTGCCGGGATTGTCGGTTCCCTGGACCGAGCCCCGAACCCCGACGCCGCTCGGATCGAAGGCCGTGCCGGAAACGCCCGGCTCGCCCTTGCCCTCGATCCCTGCCCCGCCCGAGACGTTCAGCCCACGAACGCCGGGCGAACCGAGCCCGTAGACGCCCGCCGCCGCCGGCACGGCTCCAGCCTCGCTGACGCCCTCGACGCCGATTCCTCCCGCGTTCGAGTACCCGAGCACGCCGGCTCCGAAGTTGTCGAACCCGGCGTGGCCGAAGAGGGCGGCACGAGTGACGCTCGGATACTGGTTCAAGCCGTTGTCGGTGACGCCGATCCCGTAGTCGGACGTCGCGCCCGTCACCCCGAGCCCCGTCGGCGCGCTGGCAGTGTTCGTTGACCGCCCGAGCGCGAGGTCGCCGTCCGTGCCTGCCCTTGCCGCACCCGGATCGGCGAGGCCGCGCCCGAGCGCAGCCGCGCCCGCGACGGCGCCGCCTAGCGTGAGCAGCGCGCGCCGGCGGGACAGCGCCTGTCCCTCCCGCGACGGGCCGGCGGCCGGAGCCGGCTTCAGCGCCGCCAGCTCGGCCCGGATGGCCCTGTTCTCCTCCTCGAGCGCCTCCAGGCGCGCGAGCAGCCGCCCGAGCACGTCGTTTTTCGTCGTCCCGGTCATGGTCGACTCCCTCCCGGCCGGCGCTCCCGCCCGCGGCCCGTCGCTTGACCGGGCAGCCTATGCCAGCTTCACCCAGGTGGCCGTGGAGCCCCCCGCCTTGCAGTAGTGCAGGCTCCCGGCCGAGTCCACGAACAGGTCTCCCGTCTGGCCCGAGCTGGGCACGGCACCTGCAGGCATCAGCCGGATCTGCGCGGCGCCGCCCGAGAACTGCCCGCCCCGTCCCCTCGACGTGCCGAAGCCCTTGATCGCGGTCTCCTTGCTCCCTCCGCCCGTCACCCGGGCGATCACCGGCGTGCCGGTCGCGCTCGACGCCTGGACGCCCGCACCGGCACCCTCGTTGGTCGCCAGCAGTGCGACGGATGCCGATGCCGGGGCGCCGCCGCCGCCGTCGATCACCTCGGCCACGATGCCGGTGCCGGTCGCGGGATGCGGTCCGTCGATCAGGCTGTAGAAGCCTGAGACCGTCGCGTGCACGGCGACGCCGCCCACCGTCCCGGTGGGGTTGAGCGCCTCGACGCCGGGGACCCCCAGGCCGCGGACGCCGGGACCGTTCGTGTTTGACGCTCCGTAGACACCGGGCGAGCCGAGGCCGGAAACGCCGGCAGCCTGGCCGCCGTCCGACCGCGGATGGCTGATCCCCTCGACTCCGATCCCTCCCGTCGACGAGTAGCCGACGACGCCGGCGTAGAAGTTCTGGCCGCCGGAGTGGCCGAAGACGGCGGCGGGGTCGGCCTCCGGCGGGTATTGACCCAGGCCGTTGTCTGTGACGCCGATCCCGTAGGCCGCGCTGTGTCCGCTCACCGCGAGCCCGGTCGGGGAGGCTGCGCTGTTCGACACGCTGCCGAGGGCGAGGTCGCCGTCCGTCCCGGCGAGCGCGGGCGCAGGATCCGCGAGCCCTCGGCCGAGCGCGGCCGCGCCCGCGACGGCGCCGCCCAGCGTGAGCAGCGCGCGGCGGCGCGACAGGCCGGTGTCCGTGCGCTCGCGCGGAGCCTCGAGGGGGGATCGCAGCCGGGCCAGCTCGGCCCGGATGGCCCTGTTCTCGCCCTCGAGCGCCTCCAGACGGGCGAGCACCCGCTCCAGCACGTCGTCAGTCGTCATTCTCATGGTCGACTCCTCCCCGCCCGCCTCGCCGCCGTCGGGCGGAGCTTACGCGGAACCGCCGCGCGGCCGTCCCGCGCCGAAGGTCGACCGGGGCAGAGACGGAAGACCCCGAGGCCGCACGACGCGAAGCGCCGAGCGTCAGGCCTCGCGGGCGCGCTGTGGAGCCCCGCGGCCCGGCACGCGGTAACCGTGCTCGAGGCAGAGCGCGCCCGGGGAGTCCTCGGTGAGCGAGTCGCAGTAGCCCTTGCCGTAGGCGGCGCGCATGAAGGCGGCGACGATCTCGATGTTCCACTCGGCCACCTCGCCCGCCTCGCGCCAGAGGTCGGCGAGGCGGAGGTCGATGTCGAGCTCGAGGAGGTCGATACGGCTTGGCTGCCTGGCCATGCAACTAGGGTAGAAACCCCACCGGACGGAGCCCGGTGCGGCCTTCCGTCCGATGCTCGCCGTCGTCCTCGCACTCTCGTCGTCGATCCTCTGGGGCCTCGCGGACTTCTCCGGCGGCACCGCGAGCCGGCGGCTCCCCGTCGCCTCCGTCACGGTCCTCTCGCAGGCCGCCGGCCTCCTCGCCATCCTCGTCGCGTTCTCGATCGGCGGCGGGCACGGGGACGGACGGGCGCTCGGCCTCGGCGCGCTCGGCGGGATCGGCGGCGGGCTCGGCCTCGCGGCGTTCTACCGGGCGCTCGCGGTCGGGACGATGAGCATCGTCTCGCCGATCGTCGCGTGCAGCGCGCTCGTCCCGGTCGGGCTCGCGCTCGCGGGCGGCGAGCGGCCGGGCGCCCGGGTGCTCGCCGGCCTTGCGATCGCGCTCGCGGGCGCCGTCCTCGCATCGGTCGAGGAGCGCGGCCAGGGCGGGGGTCGGCGCCTCGGTGTCCTGCTCGCGCTCGCCGCCGCGGCGGCGCTCGGCGTCGTACTTCCTCGGCCGCGCGGGCCAGCACGGCGCGACGCTGTCGGCGCTGCTCGGCGCCCGCCTCGGATCGCTCGCGATCCTCGCCGCCGGCGCCGTCGTGCTCCGTCCGCCGCTGCGGCTCGGCGTCCGAACGACGCTCGCCGTGGCCGCGATCGGCCTGATCGACACCGGCGCGAACGCGCTCTTCGCCCTGGCGAGCGCGCGCGGCCTGCTGGCGGTCGTCTCGGTGCTCGGCTCGCTCTACCCGATCTCGACTGTCGTCCTCGCCCACCTCCTGCTCGGCGAGCGGATCACGCGGACGCAGCAGGGCGGCGTGGCCGCAGCCCTCGTCGGCGTGGCGCTCGTCGGCTCGTAGACTCAGGGCGATGAGCATCATTCGCTTCGGCCCGGCGCGCTGCCCCTCCCGGGAGACGCCGGAGGCCGCCGTCGAGCTGCTGCTCGAGCGGGGCTACACGGCGTGCGAGCTCGACTTCGAGGGCGGCTTCTGGATGGACTACCCGTGGGCGGAGCGCCTCGGCGAGGTCGCTCGGGAGGCGGACATCGTTCTCTCGGTCCACGCCCCGATCGCAGGCTTCCTCGGCCACGTCGAGCGCGACAAGAAGCACCGGATGGCGATCGGCATGCTCGACCACTCGGCCGGCGTCGCGGCCGCCTGCGGCGCCGAGGTGGTCGTCTTCCACCCGGGCTTCCTGCTCGGGCGCGAGCGCGAGGACGCGCTCGACGCGGTCGTCGAGCAGCTCGGAGAGCTCCGCCAGCGGCTCGAGGCGAAGGGCCGCGCGGTGCCGTTCGGGATCGAGATCATGGGCCGCGTGCGCGAGCTCGGGACTGCGGAGGACGTCTTCTTCGTCGCGGCACAGCTGGCGTGGGTCCGGCCCGTCCTCGACTTCGCGCACCTGCACGCCGTCACGGACGGCGGGTTCGTCGACGCCGAGGCGTTCGCCGGCATCCTCGGGCTCGCGGACGAGGTGCAGCAGCCGGACACGCCGTTCCACGTCCACTTCTCCGACATCGCGTTCGCGAACCGGAACGAGACGAAGCACCTGCCCTACGGCGAGGGAACGCTGCGCGCGGAGCCGCTCGCGGAGGCGCTCGCGCGGTTCGACCGGCCGGCGACGGTAATCACCGAGTCGCCGGACGAGCGGTCGCATCAGGCGATCCGGGCGATCCTCCTCGCGGGGAAGAGCTCGGCGAGCCGCTCCTCGTAGGCGACCGCCTCCTCCGCGCGGTCGCGCTCGCGCAGGAACTGGGCGAGCAGCTCGAGCGGCTTCTCGAGCAGCAGGCCGAACTCCGCCTCCTCGGCCTGCCCGACCGCCGAGCGGAGCAGCTCCTCCGCCTCGTTGTCGCGCCCCTGCTCGGCCCGCACCGCCGCGAGCGCGACCGCGCCGACGATCCGGCCCTCGGGGTCCTCGTCGGCGAACCGCTCGCGCGCGTCGTTCGCGAGCCGCTCGGCCTCGTCGAGCCGCCCCTGCGCGATGAGGACGTGGACGAGCCGGCATTGCACCTCCCCGATCTGCGCCGCCTCGCCGAGCGAGACGAAGAGGCGCAGCGCCTCGCGCAGGAGCTTCTCCGCCCCCGCGAGGTCGCCGCGCACGGAGCGGACGCCGGCCTGCTGCGCCAGAGCGGCGGCGAGCGGCGCGAGCGAGCCGATCTCGGCCATCGACGAGCGCACGTCCTCGAAGATCGCCTCGGCCTCGTCGAGCTCGCCGCGCAGGAAGAGCAGCTTGCCGAGCTGGACCTTCGCGGCGGCCTGGCTGCGGATGCTGCCGCTCTCCTCGCCGAGCTCGAGCGCGCGGCGCATCAGCGGCTCCGCCTGGTCGAGCTCGAGGCGATACAGGTACGCCGACGCGAGCCCGCGGGCGGCGTTCGTCTGCAGGTCCTTGCGGCCGGCGGCGAGAGCGACCGCGAACGCGCGCTCGAGGTGGCGGATCATCGAGCTGAGGTCGCCGCGGAACGCGTCGACGTTCGCGCCGGCGACGAGCGCGTCGAAGTGCGCGTCGGGGTCGGTCTCGTCCGCGAGCAGCTCGATCGCCCGGTCGACGAGCGCCTCCGCACCGGCGATGTCGTTCGAGCGGCGCAGCGCGACCTCCGAGAGGCCGGTCAGCGCGCGTGCCTCGAGCAGCTTGTCGCCCGCCGCCTTCGCCTCCTCCCGGACGCGTTCCATCTCCACCGCCGTCGCGGGCAGATCGCCGAGCGACCGGGCGGCGCGGGCCGCCTGGTAGCGGCGGTGGAGCGTCGGCTCGAGCTCGACCGCGCGCGAGAGGAGCCGCCGCGCCGACTTCAGCGCCTCACGTGCAAGCGCGCGCTTGCCGGCCGACGCGAGCGCGGCGGCGGCGGCGTGCGCGAGCTCGGGCGGCGGCGCGCCGTCGAGCTCGGCGAGCAGGAGCGACGCCTGATCGAGGTGGTACGCGCGGATCTCGAGCAGCTCCTCGCCGGCGCGCTCGTGGAGCCAGTCGGCGAAGAGCGCGTGGTACTGCGCCCGGGCGTTCTTCGACAGGCCCGCATAGGCCACCTCGCGGATCAGGACGTGCTTGAAGCGGTAGGCCTTCTCGCCGGAGATCGACGAGCGGGCCTCCGGGAGCAGGAAGTCGCGGAGCAGCAGGTCGTCGATGATCTGGTCGAGGTGCGGCAGGTCGGGCGACAGGTACTCGATCGCGCCCCGCCAGAAGATCCGCCCGACGATGCTCCCCCGCTGGAGAAGCGCCTTCTCGGCGGGCGCGAGCCGGTCGATGCGCGCGGCGATCAGCGCCTGGAGCGTGTCGGGAATCCGGTCGACGCAGTCGGGGTCGGAGCTCTCCGCGAGCATCCGGATCGTCTCCTCCACGAACAGCGGGTTTCCCTCCGTCCGCTCGAGCAGCTCGTGCGGCATCGGGCCGGGGAGCCCGTCCAGCTCGCGCATGAGCGCCTCGACGAGCTCGGCGCTCTCCTCCTCGCCGAGCGCCTCGAGCTCGATCGCAGTCCAGCGCAGCCGGCCGCCGCCCCAGCCGGGCCGGACGTCGAGCAGCTCCGTCCGCGCCAGGCAGAGGATCAGGAGCGGCGACCGGACCCAGTCGGCGAGGTACTCGATCAGCTCGAGCATCGGGTCGGCGGCCCAGTGGATGTCCTCGAAGAAGAGGACGAGGGGCTGCACCTTCGCGAGCGATTCCATGATCTCGCGCGCGGCCCACTGGATCTCCTCCGGGCTGCGCTCGCCCTCGAGCGCCTCGAGCAGGCCCGACGCGAGGCCGAGCAGATCGGCGACCGCCTCGTCCTCGCAGTAGGCGCGCAGCTTCTCGAACGCCTCCTCGAGCGGGTCGTCGTCGGAGATGCCGGCCGCGGCCTTGATCATCTCGGCGAGCGGCCAGTACGTGACACCCTCGCCGTAGGGCAGGCAGCGGCCGCAGAGGATCGTCGCGCCCTCGAGCGAGGCGATGAACTCGCGGGCCAGCCGGCTCTTCCCGACGCCGGGCTCGCCGTAGATCGTGACGAGGTGGGCGCGCTTCGCGCGGACCGCCCGCTCGTGCGTGTTCGCGAGGAGCGCGAACTCCGTGTCGCGGCCGATCAGCGGCGCGCGCAGGCCGGAGATGCCGGGCGGGCCGTCGCTCACGGCCAGGAGCCGCCAGGCGCGCAGGGGCGCGGCGATGCCCTTCAGCTCGAGCGGCCCGGCGTCCTCGGCGACGAGGCGCCCGAGCGCGAGGCGGTAGGCAGTCGGGCCCACGAGGATCTCGCCGGGGCTCGCGGTCTGCTGGAGCCGGGCCGCGAGGTTGACCGCCTCGCCGGTCGCGAAGCTCTGCTCCGTCTCGTCGACCACGAGCTCGCCCGCCTCGACGCCGATCCGCACCTCGAGCCCGAGCTCGCGGATCGAGTCGCGCATCGCGAGCGCGGCGCGGGCGGCGCGCTCGGCGTCGTCCTCGTGCGCCTGCGGGATCCCGAAGGCGGCGAGGACCGCGTCGCCGGCGAACTTCTCGACCTTGCCGCCGTGCACCTCGATGCAGTGCGAGACCCTTTCGAAGAACGTCCCGATCCGCCTGCGGACCACCTCGGGATCGGACGCGGCGACGAGCCTCGTCGACTCGACCAGGTCCACGAACAGCACTGTGGCCAGCTTCCGCTCCACGCCGTAAGTGTACGAACGAGAACGGCCGGCTTTTCCAGCCCGGATAGCATCAGGGCCGTGCTCGACCCGAAGGTCTTCAAGGCGTACGACGTCCGCGGGATCTACCCGACCGACCTCGACGAGGACGGCGCGTACCGGATCGGCCGCGCCTACGTGGAGCAGTTCGAGCCGCGCCGGATCGCCGTCGCGCACGACATGCGGCTCTCGTCGCCCGCGATGGCGAGCGCGGTCGTCGAGGGCGCGGCCGATGCGGGCGCGGACGTCGCCATGCTCGGGCTCGTCGGCACCGAGATGGTCTACTTCGCGGTCGGCCGGCTCGGGCTGGACGGCGGCGTGATGGTCACCGCCTCACACAACCCGAAGGAGTACACCGGCATGAAGATCGTCCGGCGCGGCGCGCTGCCGGTCGGCGGCGAGTCCGGCCTGCTGGACGTCCGGGACCGCGCGCTCGCCGACAGCCCGGCGCTCGCCGCCCGGCGCGGCCAGGTCTCGGAGGAGGACATCTGGCCCGCCTTCGTCGACCGGGTCCTCTCGTTCGTCGACCCGGCGGCCATCCGGCCGCTACGGGTCGTCGTCGACGCCGCGAACGGCATGGCGGGCGCGATGCTCCCGCCCGTGCTCGAGCGGCTGCCGATCGAGGCCGTCCGCTGCTACTTCGAGCCTGACGGCAGCTTCCCGAACCACGAGCCGAACCCCCTCCTGCCGGAGAACCGCGAGTTCATCGTCGCGAAGACGCTCGAGGAGCAGGCGGACTTCGGCGTCGCGTTCGACGGGGACGCCGACCGCTGTTTCTTCGTCGACGACACCGGCGAGTTCGTACCCGGCGACTTCGCGACGGCGCTCTTCGCGGAGTCGATCCTCGCGAAGGAGCCCGGCGGGAACGTGATCTACGACGTGCGCGCGAGCTGGGCGGTGCCCGAGACGATCGAGCGCGCGGGCGGCGTCCCGCTCGTGAACCGCGTCGGCCACGCGTTCATCAAGCACCGGATGCGCAAGGAGGACGCCGTCTTCGCCGGCGAGGTCTCCGGCCACTACTACTTCCGCGACTTCTCGCAGGCCGACTCCGGCGTGATCCCGTTCCTGCTGATGCTCGAGCTCGTGTCGCGGAAGGGGACGCGGCTCTCGGAGATCCTCGCGCCGTACCGCGCGCGCTACTTCATCACGGGCGAGCTGAACACGCCCGTCGCGGACGTGCCGCTGAAGCTGCAGGAGCTGAAGGAGCGCTTCGGCCGGGAGGGCGCCGTGTCGCATCTCGACGGGGTCTCGGTCGACGCCGCCGACTGGCACATGAACGTGCGGCCGTCGAACACGGAGCCGCTCCTGCGCCTGAACCTCGAGGCGCGGACGCGCGAGCTGATGGAGCGCAAGCGGGACGAGGTGCTCGCGGTCATCCGCGGCTGAGCGCGGCCGCCGCGGCCACCTGCTCGACCGCGGCCGCCGTCGGCGGCAGCATCAGCACGATCGCGTGGGCGAAGCCGAGCCGGTCGTACGTCCGGAACAGCTCGGCGAGCTCCTCGACGCCGCCGGTGAACGACTCGAACGGCTCGGCGTCCTCGGCGGGAGCGTCCTCGGCGCGGAGGATCAGGCCGACCGTCCGCTCGAGGGTGTCCGGCGCGCGCCCCTCCGCGGCGAGCGCCTCGTCGAACGCGGCGAGTCGTTCCCGAAGGACGTCGTTCGGCCGGCCGTACCAGGCGGTGTTCCAGGCGTCGGCGTAGCGGGCGGTCAGGCGGAGCATCCGCGGCAGCTTGCCGGCGACGAGGATCGGGATCCGCCGCGCCGGCGCCGGGACGAGCACCGCCTCCCGCGTCTCGAAGTAGCGCCCGTCGAAGGTGACCCGCTCGCCGTCGAGGAGGCCGGCCAGGATCTGGAGCCACTCGTCGAACCGGCCGACCTTGTGGTCGGTCGGAAGGCCGAACATCTCGTACTCGGGGTCGTGCCAGCCGGCGCCGACGCCGAGGATCAACCGTCCGTTCGACACCTCGTCGAGCGTGACCGCCATCTTCGCCGTCAGCCCGGGGCTGCGGAACGAGGCGCAGAGGACGAGCGGCGCGAGCTCGATCCGCTCGGTGACCGCGGCGATCGCCGTCAGGAGCGTCCACGCCTCGTGGTAGCCGCCCAGGTCGCCGTCGTCCGGGCGGTGCACGAGATGGTCGGCGGCCCAGACCGAGTCGAGGCCCGCCCGCTCGGCGCCCACCGAGAGCTCGCGCAGCTCGCGCCACGGCGGCGCACCGCCGGGGTCGCTCACCGGGAGCATGATCCCGACCTTCATGCGCCTGAGTCTACGAAGCCGGGTTCCCCTCACCGAAGGCCAGGCGTCGTGCCGTTAGGCTGACGCGGTGCCGCGGCCGCCGTTCAAGTTCTCCGCCTGGACGCGCGTCGGCTTCTCGGACACGGATGCGCAGGGCGTCGTCTACTACGGCCGGTACATGCCCTACTTCGACCTCGCACGCGTCGAGTACCACCGGCGGCTCGACGGGCTGCGCGGCGAGCCCGGCGGCGAGTTCGTGATGCGGGCGATGAGCGTCGAGTACCAGGCGCCCGCCCGCTTCGACGACGAGATCGAGGTCGACGTGCGGATCTCGCGGATCGGGCGGACGAGCGTCACCTACGAGTTCGCGGCCTACTTGCCCGGCGCCGTCCCGGGCGTCTCCGCGACCCAGACGGCCGTCCTGATCGACGCGGAGACGCGCCGCCCGGTCCCGATCTCGCAGGAGTTCCGCGACCGCGTCCGCGCCTTCGAGGGCGACGACCTCGATGCCTGACGCGGCCGAGCTCGAGGCGGCGCTCCGCTCGCTCGAGGAGATCCTCGCGCGCGGCGACGACGCGGACGCCGTCCTCCGCGAGGCGGTCGCCGCACTCCACGGGCTCTACCCGTACGCCGGGATCCTCTTCGTCGAGGAGGGGGAGCTGGCACCCGGCCCGGCCGCCGGCGAGCCGCGCGAGCCGGCGGTCAGCCGGGCGATCCTCTTCCGCGACCGGCAGGTCGCGCAGCTCCGCCTCGCGCAGCCGGCCGGAAGCCCCGAGGAGGACGCCTTCCTCGGCCGCGTCTGCGAGCTGCTCTCGCCGTGGTGCCTCGTCGGCTGGGACACGGGCGGCGTCCCGTGGCCCGGGGCCGGCGAGGAACCGTAGGCGTCTTCCACAGCGATTCCCACACCTGTGGGAAACGCCGTCAGGCTTCGTGCGGCGTCGCCCCCAACCGTAAGAGCGTGCGCAGCCGCAGCAGCAGGTCGCGCGGCACCTCCTCGGTCACGAGCTCGGCCTCGGCCTCCTCGAACGCGTCACGCTCCTCGAGCGCCTGCCGGATCATGCGCTCCTCGAGCAGCTGGCTGCGCGCCGCGAGCAGGTCCTCGGAGAGCAGGTGGATCGCCTTCGCCGCCGCCTTCACCTCCGGGCGCGGATCGGTCGCCAGCCCGACCGCCCAGCGGCGCAGCTCCTCGACTTGCTCGTCGCCCAAGGCGTCCACCGATGCATCTTGGACGCACTCGGCTCCGCCCACAAGGCCTCGCCGATCGATTTTCCCGCTCGCACGAGTGAGAATCGTCTCGCGCTGCGCGGCTGTCCCTCGAACGGGGTACCCCGCTCGTTCGAGGGATCGATCCCTCGAACGAGTGACCCCGCCGCCTACGACTGCGGCGTGACGCGGTAGGCGTCGAAGACGGCCTCGATGTTGCGGAGCGCGTTCATCAGCGCCCGCAGCGCCTTCACATCGCCGACCTCGGCCGTGTACCAGTTCTTCGCCAGCTGATCCTCGGTCGAGCCGCCGTAGGCGACGATGTTCGCGCCGTGCTCGGCGAACGTCCTGGCGACGTCCTCGAGCAGGCGCGGGCGGTCCCACGCGTCGACCTTGATCTGGACGCGGAAGCTCTGCGACCCGTCGCCGTCCCACGAGACCTCGGTCAGCCGGTCGGGCTGGCGGCGGAGCGCGCGGACGTTCGGGCAGTCCTCGCGGTGGATCGTGATCCCGCGTCCGAGCGAGACGTAGCCGACGATCCTGTCGCCCGGGACCGGGTTGCAGCACTTCGCGAGCCGGACGAGCACGTCCTCGACGCCGTGCACCTTGATCCCGGCGCTCGCGCCGGCGGTCGCGAGCTTCGGCTTCGACGTCTTCAGCGGCAGCGTCTCCTCGACGACCTCGTCGGTCTTCAACCGCTGGATCACCTTCTTGACGATCTGGCCGGCGGCGAGCTTGCCCGAGCCGAGCGCGATGTAGAAGTCCTCGGCCTTCCGGAAGCCGGTCTCGCGGATCACCTGCGCGAGGACGGCCGAGCCGGCGAGCTTGCGGTACGGGAGGTTCTGCTTCTTCAGCGCCTCCTCGAGCGCGTCCCGGCCCTTCTGCTCGGTCTCCTCGCGCGTCTCGCGAGAGAACCACTGGCGGATCTTGTTCCGCGCGCGCGACGAGGCGGCGAGCGAGAGCCAGTCGCGCGACGGGCCGCGGCCGCCGGACTTCGACGTCAGGATCTCGACGAAGTCGCCGCTCTGCAGCCGGTAATGGAGCGGGACGATCCGGCCGTTGACCTTCGAGCCGACGGTGCGGTGGCCGACGTCCGTGTGGACCGCGTACGCGAAGTCGATCGGGGTCGAGCCGGCCGGGAGCGTCTTCACCTCGCCCTTGGGCGTGAAGACGTAGACCTCGTCCGTGAAGAAGTGGTCCCTGAGCGTCTTCATGAACTCGCTCGGGTCGGACTCCTCGTTCTGCCACTCCATCAGCTGCTTGACCCAGGACGTCCACTCCTGGTCGGCGGCCTTCGAGTCCTTGGCCGACCGCTTGTAGATCCAGTGCGCGGCGATGCCGAACTCGGCCTCGCGGTGCATCTCGCGGGTTCGGATCTGGATCTCGAGCGGCCGGCCCTCGGGTCCGATCACCGTCGTGTGCAGCGCCCGGTAGCGGTTCAGCTTGGGCATGGCGACGTAGTCCTTGAACCGGCCGGGCATCGGCTTCCAGAGCGAGTGGATCAGCCCGAGCGCCCCGTAGCAGTCGCGGGTGCCCTCGTCGCCGGCGCGCTCGACGATGACGCGCATCGCCGTGAGGTCGTAGATCTCGTTGAACTCGCGGCCCTTGCGGGCCATCTTGTCGTAGATCGAGTAGAAGTGCTTCGGCCGGCCGTTGATGTCGGCCGGGATGCCGACCTTCTCGAGCTCGCGCTGGAGGATGATGCTCGCCTCGCGGACGTGCGCCTCGCGGTCGGCGCGCCGCTCGGCGACCATCGTCTTGATCTCCTCGTACTTCCGCGGGTGGAGCGCCTCGAACGCGAGGTCCTCGAGCTCCCACTTCAGCTTGTGGATGCCGAGCCGGTGCGCGATCGGCGCGTAGACCTCGAGCGTCTCCTTCGAGGTCTGCACCTGCTTCTGCTTCGGGACGAACTCGATCGTCCGCATGTTGTGGAGCCGGTCGGCGAGCTTGATCAGGATCACGCGGGGGTCCTGCGACATCGCCAGGATCATCTTCCGGTAGTTCTCCGCCTCGGCCTGCTCGCGGGTCTGGAAGGTGACCCGGGTCAGCTTCGTGACGCCCTCGACGAGCCGCGCGACCTCATCGCCGAACTCGCCCTTCAGCTCGTCGATCGAGATCTCCGTGTCCTCGGCGACGTCGTGGAGGAGCGCCGCCGCGATCGCGGCCTCGTCGAGCCGGAGCTCGGCGCAGATCTTCGCGACCTCGAACGGATGGCGGATGAACTCCTCGCCCGAGCGCCGCACCTGGCCGTCGTGCGCCTTGGCGGCGAACGCGAAGGCCCGGGCGAGCATCTCGCGATCGGCGTCGGGTTTGTAGACCGCGACGTCGGCTAGGAGCTCTTCGATGAGATCCTGGTGCGCTGTTTGCTCGACGACTGCCATTGGCTCAAGTCTACTCCCGCCCTTCGAGCGCAAACCCTCACGTTGAGCCGAATGCGTGCCGAAGGACTCCCATGGTGATCGACGAACGTGGCCGGGTGATTAGGCGCTTGTTCCGGCGGGACCGGCGCGCCGACGAGGTCGTGCGGCTGCTCGCCGAGCTCCAGAGCGTCGCGCGGCGGCCCGCGCCTCCGCGGGCGTCGGTCGCGACGCTGCGGCTCGACCGGCGTTAGGGACTTAGCTCAGGCCCAGGGGAGCCCGGCCCAGTAGTCCGGTCGCCCGGGCTGCGGCCGGTTGAAGCGCGCGTACGCCTCGCGCGGGTCCGGCGTGGCGGCCTCGGCGCTCGCGCCGTACTTCTCGGCCAGCTCCGAGCGCGGGTAGTTGAGCCGCTCGTCCTCGTTCCGCGCGCCCACCGCGAGGATGATCGCCGGACCGTCGCCGGCGCCGACGATCACGTGCTCGGTGTCGGGCGGGCAGTGGAAGAAGTCCCAGGCCCGGAGCGGCCGCTCCTCGCCTTCCACGAGCAGCACGCCCTCGCCCGCGAGGACGAGGAAGTCCTCCTGGGCGTTCTCCGCGTGGTAGAGGCACATGGGCTGCCCCGGCTCGACCACGCTGATGTTGATGCCGAGCTCCCGGAACGGCGCGGCGTCGCGGTTCTCGAACACGCAGCCGGAGCCGAACGCGTCGTGGACGATCCAGGCCGTGTCGCGGACGTTGACGACGAACCAGCCCTCGCCGGCCGGCCGCAGACCTGCCGGCGTCTCCTCGAGCTTCGCCTCCTCGATCATGGCGGCAGTCTACGGGCCTGTCCGGAAAGGGGGACGCGATGGATGACGCGCGGCACGTGGTGCGATGCAAGGACGCAGGGAGCGCCAATACGAGCACGTATTGGCGCGACCGAGGACGCGGCAGCGCGCCGCGCGACGCCGTCAGGCGGCCCCGATCTCCTTTCCGGACAGGCCCTAGGCCGCGCGGGCGAGCGGCGCCTCCTCGAGGAGGGCGCGGAAGCGGTCGGACTCGAGCAGGCTCCGCCAGGAGCCGTCCGGGAGGCCGAGCTCCTCGAATACCGCCCGCGCCTCGGGGCTCCACGCGGCCTCGCCGGCCTTCCACTCGGCGGCGAAGCGGCTCCGGAGCTCGCGGTAGCCGGCGGGCGTCTCGAAGATCCGGCGCACGACGAGCTGCGGCGATACGGTGCCGTTCCAGCGGTTCTCCTCGAGCCGGAAGGCGACGTCGTAGGAACCGATCCGGCGGAACCGGTCGAGCTGCGAGCCGAGGCCGAAGGCGATCGCCGTCCCCGCCTGGCAGCCCCGCTCGTCCCGCACGCGGAAGCGGAGGTGCTTCCCCTCCCCGACCGCCGTCAGCTCCGCGAGCTCGCAGCCGGCGACGAGGAGCGTCACGCCGGGATTGCCGAGCCCGAACGGAGCGAGCTGGCGGAGCTCCGCACAGAGGTCGAGCGTCAGGCTCCTGCCCGGCACGAGCGCGTCGACGACCGTCGCCAGCCGGAGGTCGTCGTCGGTCAGGACGGAGTCGGCGTGCGCGGCGAACGCCTGCGCGAAGGCGGCGACCGAGTCGGGCTCGATCGACAGCCCGGCAGCAGCCCGGTGACCGCCGAAGCGGCCGAGGTGCTCGGCGCAGGCGGCGAGGCCCGCGTGGAGGTCGAACGCGGGGATCGAGCGGCCGGAGCCCTTCCAGCCGCCGTCGCCGTCCGTCCCGGCGATGAGGACGACGGGCCGCTGGAAGCGCTCGACGAGCCGCGACGCGACGATCCCGATCACGCCCTCGTGCCAGCCGGGATCGGCGAGGACGTAGCCGCGGCGGCGGCGGACCGCCTCGGGCCACGACTCGACCTGCGCGATCGCCTCGCGCAGGATCCGGTCCTCGACCTGCTGGCGCTCGCGGTTCAGCCCTTCGAGCTCGTCGGCGAGCGCGGCGGCCTCGTCGCGGTCGTCGGTCAGCAGCAGCCGGAGCGCGGCCTCGGGCCGGCAGAGCCGGCCGGCGGCGTTGATCCGCGGCGCGAGCCGGAAGCCGACCGCGCCCTCGTCGACGGCCGCCGGGTCGACGCGCGCAGCGCGCATCAGCGCCTGCAGGCCCGGCCGCTGCGTGTGCGCGAGCGCGCGAAGGCCGGCCCGCGCGAGCGCACGGTTTTCGTCGACGAGCGGGACGACGTCGGCGATCGTCGCGAGCGCGACGAGGTCGAGCCGCCGCTCGACGCTCTCGGCCGGGAGGCCGAGCGCCTCGAAGAGCCGCAGCGCGACGCCGGTCCCGCACAGCTCCGGGAACGGATAGTCCGACGGCCGCGTCGCGACGACCGGGCAGTCCGGCAGGCGGTCGCCCGGGCGGTGGTGGTCGGTGACGACGATCTCGAGCCCGAGCCGCTTCGCCGCCTCGACCTCCTCGACGGCCGTGATCCCGCAGTCGACCGTCAGCACGAAGTCACAGGAGTCGCCAGCGAGCCGCTCGAGCGTCTGGCTCTGGAGCCCGTAGCCCTCCTCGAACCGGCTCGGCAGATGAAAGCCGACGTTCGCTCCGAGCTCGCGCAGGCATTCGACCGCGAGCGCGGTGGCGCAGATTCCGTCGACGTCGTAGTCGCCGTGGACGACGATCCGCCTCCGCTCGGCGATCGCACGGCGGATCGACGCGCACGCGGTCTCCATGTCGCCGAGCAGGAAGGCGTCGTGGGCCGGCCGCTCGCCCGCGAGGAACGCGCCCGCCCGTGCGGCGTCGCCGTACCCGCGCCGGACGAGGACGCTCGCCGTCGTCTCGCTCACGCCGAGCGCCTGGGCGAGCGCGCTCGACGCCCGGGGCGGGCAGGGACGGATCGTCCAGCTGCCCTGTTGCATCGCTTGAAGACGGTACGGAGCACGTCGGACGGCAAAGCGAGAATCCAGCCATGGCTCTTTCGGCCGTGGCCGCGATCGTGATGGCTCTCCTGACCACGTCCGCCACGCCGACGGTCTCGCGGATCGCGCGCGTCATCGACGGCGACACGGTCGTCCTGACGACGGGCGCGCATGTCCGGCTCGTCCAGATCGACGCGCCCGAGACCCATTTCGACCCCGAGTGCTACGGCCGGCAGGCAACGGCGATCGCGGAGCGCCTCCTGCCTCCCGGCACGGCGGTCCGCCTCTCCGTGGAGCCGGCCACCGACCGCGTCGACCGCTTCGGGCGGCTGCTCCGGTACGTCGTGCGAACCCGGGACGCGCTCGACGTGAACCTCCAGCTCGTCCGTGTCGGCGCCGCGGCGCCGTACTTCTTCGACGGGCGGCGCGGGCGGTTCGCCCGCCTCCTCGTCCGGCTCGCGCTCCGCGCCCGAGCGCGGGGCCTCGGCCTCTGGGGACGCTGCCCCGGGACGCCGTTCGACCCCGCGCACGCCGTCTCCACAGGCCCGCCGTGACCCGGATTAGAGTTCGCGCGTGATCGGACGACCGGGCGTGGCTGCCGTCCTCGCGGGGCTCGCGCTGCCCGTCGTCGCCGGTCAGGTCGACGCCAGCTCGAGAGCGGAGACGCTCGCCGCCCGCTCGGCCTGCGCGGTCCGACCGAACGCCTACTCCTACAACTGGCCTGTGAAGCCGTTCCGCCGCCCGCACCCCGTGCGCGGCAACTTCGGCGATCCGCGCACCCTCTTCGTCGACGCGACGACGGGGACTTTCTCGTTCCACAACGGCGTCGACATCGTCGCGGACGACGGCGCGGCCGTCTACCCGGTCGTCTCGGGCGTCGTCGTCTTCGCCGGAAAGGGCGAGATCATCGTCGAGACGCGCGACGGGCGGCGTTTCCAGTACTGGCACCTGATGCGCGCCGTCGCCCTGCAGACCGGCGAGTGGGTCGTCCGCGACCGCACCGTCCTCGGCTATGTCCGGGCGCCCTACCACCACGTCCACCTGACCGAGATCCGGGACGGGATCGCGCAGAACCCGCTCGCGCCCGGCCATCTGGTGCCGTACCGCGACCGGACGCCGCCGACCGTCGGCGCGATCCACCTCGTCCAGCCGGGAGGCGGCAGCGTCGACCCGCAGGCGCTCGCGGGCGACGTCGAGATCGTGGCCGAGGCGTCCGATCTCCCCTCGCTCCCGGTGCCGGGATCCTGGTACGGCTTCCCCGTCTCCCCGGCGGCGCTCTCGTGGCGGCTGACGTCCGGCTCGGGCCAGGACGTCGTGCCCGAGCAGGTCGCGATCGACTTCCGCTCGAGCGAGCCCGAGGACGACGCGTTCTGGCACGTCTACGTCCACGGGACGTACCAGAACTTCCCGCGCGTCGGCCGCCGCTACCTGTTCCGTCAGGCCGGCAAGTACCTCTTCGACCTGACGCCCGATCCGCTCGACACGACGAAGCTCCCGGCGGGCAGCTACGTCCTCACCGTCACCGCAACGGACGTCTGCGGCAACACCGGCAGCCTCTCGCAGCCGGTCTTCGTCTTGCCACGCCCCGAGGCGAGCCCGCCGCCGCCGACTCCCCCGCCGACGACGTCCTCCACTCCGGCGACGCCCGCCCCGCCCGCCTCGACGGCGTCGACGGAGCAGCCGTCGCACCGGCCGGCGCCTCTGCCGACGACGCCGCCTGCGACGCAGCCCGTCGCGCCGAAGCCCGCGCCTGCGTCCGTCGCCTGGCCCGCTCGCCGGGCGGGCTACACGGTCGCGCTCGCGTCCCTCCCGTCGTCGGGCGGGCCGGCCGAGGCGAAGGCGATGGCCAGCGAGGCGCGCTCCCAAGGGCTACGGGAGGTCGGCTACCTCCTGTCGAACCGCTACACGAGCCTGCGGCCGGGTTACTGGGTCGTCTTCAGCGGCGTCTTCCGGACGAGGACGCAGGCGGACGAGGCCGCGAGCCGGATCGCGCCGCTCCGTCCCGGCGTCGTCGTCCGGCCGGTCGTCCCGAACGTCCGGCTCATCCGCTGGCCCGGCAAGCGCGCTCGCTACACGCTCGTCCTCGCGTCGCTGCCGACGAGCGTCGGCCTCCGGGCCGCGAGGACGCAGGCGAGGGAGGCGGCCGCCGGAGGCCTGCGCCGCGTCGGCGTCCTCGTCTCGGCGCACTTCCGGAGCCTCCAGCCGGGCTACTACGTCGTCTTCTGCGGCACCTATCGCTCGTCCGCGAACGCCCAGCGCGCGCTCGAGCACGTGGCGCGCATCTTCCCGAGCGCCTACCCGCGGGCGGTGTCGCGGTAGACCTACTCCTTCGGCAGCTTCAGGCCGAGCAGGGAGAGCGCCAGGATGAGCAGGAAGGCGCCGACGATGAGCGCGACGATCCGGCGCGGGTGCTCGCGGTGGCGGATCGACTCCCACGCGACGCGCGACCAGAGCACGACGAGCCCCGCGAGCGCGCCGACCGTGACGACGATCACCGGCGCCAGGTAGACCGCCTTCTCGAGCGGCCACTCGAAGAGCCACGCCGTCAGGAGCGTCAGCCCGACGCAGATCGCGGCGGCGAGCGACACGCGGCGGACGGTCATCGGCCCCAGCGTAACCCCGGATTCGCTGCATGAGCACGGGGTTATCCTGCGTGGGTGGGAGACGCCAACTACTCGTCGGGCGACGACTACGAGATCGAGTACCTGGAGTCCCGCTACAGCTTCAATCGCGCGGACTTCGAGGAGCGGGTCGTCGCGGCGGCCGTGAAGCTCGGCCTCGTCCAGGCGAACGAGCTCGACGACGAGGAGACCGCCGACCTCGTCGAGCTGACCGCGCGCGGCTGGATCGGGGAGCCGCGGAGCGCGCTCGGCCGGTACCTCCTCCGCTACTGGGACCGGATCTCGCTCGTGAACGGCGAGTCGCTCGTCTACTGGCTGCGTCGGCTGATCTTCCGCGGCGCCTGGCTCGACCACCGCGTGAAGGAGGGCCTGCTCGAGGTCGCGTGGGACGACGGCACGGCCGACTTCGCCTATCGCGACCCGAGGGGCGGCCGGGCGCTCCTCGACCGCGCCCGGCTCCCCTCGTGGCACGAGCTGCAGTTCAGGCGTTAGCGCCGGCCGGCGGCTCCATCATCCGGATGTGGTTGCCGGAGACGTCGCGGAAGCCGGCGTCGAGGCCGTACGGCTGCTGCATCGGCTCCTGGGTGAACTCGACGCCGCGGCTCTTCAGCTCTTCGTAGGTCGCGCGGCAGTCGTCCGTCGTGAAGAAGAGCCCGCTCGCGGCGCCCTTCGCGAGCAGCTCGCCGATCTGCGCCTGCGTCTCCGGGTCGAAGACCGGCGGGCCCGGGATCGCCATCAGCGTGATCGCGACGTCGGGCTGCCCGGGAACGCCGACCGCCAGCCAGCGGAAGTTCCCGAGCTCCGCCATCGTGACGTCCTCTCGCACCTCGAGCCCGAGCTTGTCCCGGTAGAAGGCGAGCGCCTCGTCCTGGTCGTGCACCCACACCTGCGTGTACGTGAGCTGCTTCAGCATCGGTCCTCCCCTGTCTCGAACGGCCGCGCGCCAGGCTAGACGGCGCGCGCGCGAGTGTCTTCTCGAAACCTGCTGAACCGCGGGCGCCCGTAGGCCTGGAGCACGCACGTCGGGACTCGCGGCTCGCTTGCCGGCCCGTGCGCGGCCCGGTACGCGGCCGGCGGCAGGCCGAACGCGCGGCCGAAGCTCGTCGTGAACGAGCCGACGCTGCGGAGCCCGACCGCGTGGCAGACCTCGCTGACGCTGCGGTCCGAATGCCGGAGCAGGGCAGCCGCCCGCTCGAGCCGGCGGGTCAGGAGGTACCGGTGCGGCGTCTCGCCGAAGGCGCGCCGGAACTCCCGGCTGAAGTGCGCCGGCGAGAGCCGCGCGGCCCGGGCGAGCGCGGCCACGTCGAGCGGCTCGAAGTAGCGCGCGTCGGCGAGGTCCTTCGCCCGCAGCAGGTGCCGTGCCGGGTGGATGGCTCCCATCCGCCCGAGTATCGCGGGCGGCGCGCGCTTCGCGCCGTGGGACGTTCGTGGGACGGCTCCTCCGTACGTTGACGCGGCGGTCCGGGAGAAACGACCGGCAACTACCAGGGAGGAGACCATGTTGCGACGCCGAGCCGGCCTCTGGCTCACAACCTTCATGGCGACGATCGCCGGCCTGACGGCCGCGGCGGTCCTCGCCCTACCGGCGGGCGCGGCTCCGCGCGCGACGCGGGCCGCGCTCGCCACCTGCACCGACTCGTGGAAGACGGCCGCCAACGGCGACTGGACGCTGGCGGGGAACTGGACGAGCGGCGTTCCCGTCGCCGGCGACGACGTCTGCATCAAGGCGTCCGGCACGTACACGGTGACGATGGAGGGCGCCGTGACCGTGAAGTCGCTCGTCGTCAACGCCGGTAGCGGCAGGGCGACGCTCCAGGTCGGGAGCACGTGTTCGGTCAACACGACGCTGACCACGACGAACGGCCTCACGGTCGGCTCGCGCGGCATCGTGACCCTGACGAATTCCGACGGCTGCGGGAACAACGCCGCCGTCACCGGCCCGATCGGAAACAGCGGGACGATCGAGACCGACATCGCGAACGGCGGCGCGCGGTCCCTGCAGGGGAGCCTGACCAACAACGGCACGCTGACGATCAACCAGACCACCTCGTTCAACAACGGCGGCAGCACGCTCACGAATCAGGGCGCGATCGCGATCGGGAGCGGGGCCAGCCTCAACATCACGACCGGCGCCTCGTTCACGAACGGGGCAGGCGGCTCGATCGCCGCCACTGGCAGCGGCATGCTGTTCGAGTTGGGCGGCACGTTCACGCAGGGAGCGGGCACGACGACCGGGACGCCCGTCGTCGTCGACAACGGGAACGTCGCGTACGCCGGCGCCGGCGCGAGCGCGATCGCGCTCCACGGCTCCGGCAACCTGAGCGGCGCAGTCGCCGCGGGCCAGACGCTCTCGATCGAGAGCACGTGCTCCGAGCACGCGAACGCGACAGCCGCGGCCGGCTTCACGAACGCGGGCACGATCGTCCTCACGAACGGCGACGGCTGCGGGAACAACGCCGCTCTGGTCGGGGGCCTCGCGAGCAGCGGCACGATCCGGACCGAGCTCGCCTTCGGAGGGGCCCGCCACCTCGACGGCAACCTGACCAACACCGGCACGGTCACGATCAACCAGACGACCCACTACACCGGCGGGACGTTCGAAAACGAGGGCGCCGTCTCGATCGCGGACGGCGTGACCCTGAACGCCGACACCGGCGCATCGGTCACGAACGACATCGGGGGCTCGATCACGGCGACCGGGAGCGGCCAGCTCATCGAGTTCGGCGGGACCTTCTCCCAGGGAAGCGGCACGACGAGCGGGAGCAAGCCGGTCGTCATCGACGACGGGAACCTCGTCTACGCCGGCGCCGGTGCGAGCACGATCGCCGCCCGGGGCAACGTCGGCATCACCGGCGACATCTCCACCGGGCAGACCCTGACGATCGAGAGCACGTGCGCCGAGAACGCGACCGCGACCGCGGCCGGCAGCTTCACGAACGCGGGGGCGGTCACGCTGACGAACGGCGACGGCTGCGGGAACAACGCGGTGCTCACGCTCACCGCCGGGACGCTCGCGAACAGCGGCACGCTCGAGGCCGACGTCGCGAGCGGCGGCGCGCGGGCCTTCAACGGTGGCCTCACGAACACCGGTACGGTCACGATCGACCAGACGACGAGCCTCAAGGGCGGCACGCTCGTGAACCACGGCGCGATTGCCGTCGCCGACGGCGTCAGCCTCAACCTCTCGACCGGCGCCTCGTTCACGAACGGGACCGGCGGATCGATCGCGGCCACCGGCAGCGGCACCGTCTTCGAGCAGGGCGGCACGTTCACCGAGAACGCGGGCACCACGAGCGGCAGCAAGCCGGTCGTGGTCGACGACGCCACCCTCGCCTACACGGGCACGGGCGCGAGCACGATCGCCTTCCGGGGCTTCGCCAACCTGAGCGGCACCATCGGCGCGCTGCAGACGCTCTCGATCGAGAGCACCTGCAGCGAGCACGCGACCGCGAACGCCAGCGTCGGCTTCACGAACAACGGCACGATCGTCCTCACGAACGGCGACCTCTGCGGCAACAACGCCGCCCTGTCGCTCGGCACGAAGACGCTGCTCAACAAGGGCACCGTCCACGCCGTCTTCGCGAACGGCGGCCAGCGCATCGTGCAGGGGAAGCTCTCGAACGCGAAGTCCGTGATCGTCGACGCCGGCTCCCTCCTGAGCGTGTCAGGCGCATACACGCAGGCCTCGGGCGGCACGTTCCAGCCCGAGATCGCGACGGCGTCGACGTACGGCAGGCTGACCGCGGGGGGCGCGGCGACGCTCGCGGGGACGATCAAGCTCGTCGCGCCGTTCGCGGCGTCCGCCGGCCAGACGTTCAACGTCCTCTCCGCTGCCTCTCGCACGGGGACGTTCACCAAGACGTCCGGGCTCGTGATCGACCCCCTGAGCGGCCTGTACTACCTGCCGACCTACTCCGGAACCGGCGCCTCGCTCGTCGTCATGCAGCCGACGATGTCGCTCTCGGCGCCGAGCGGCGCGGCCGGCAGCGTGGTCACCGTCAGCGGCACCGGCTATGCGCCCGGCGACAAGGTCACGATCTCGTTCGTCAACGTGAAGAACAAGAAGACGAACTACGCGATCGTCACGGCCGCAGGCGACGGCAGCTTCACCGCCGACGAGACCGTTCCGGCCACGGCGCCGGCCGGGGCGGGCCATTTCTCGGCGAAGAGCGGCCTGATCGGGTTCACGCTGAACCAGCCGTTCACGGTCAGCTGAGCATCCGCGGGGAGGCCGGGCGGCGCGCCCGGCCTCCCCGCCGGTCGGTTCCCAGGGCTACGAGACGGCGTAGACCCTGTAGACGAGCGTCCGGCCGTCGCCGTTCGCGTGGAAGACGTCGACGAGGGCGCTCGGGTACTCGTCGTCCAGCTGGTCCGCGACCGCGCCGGTCGCGACCGCGCCGCCGGGGACGACGCACGCGAGGTGGAAGCTCCCTCCCTGCTTCACCAGGATCGCGTACGTCCACTGTCCCGACGCCACCGCGCCCGCGGCGGGGTTCGCAGACGTGCCGTCGTCGGCCGCGATCGGCACGTGGAGGAAGTTCCCGTCCTGCGGCCAGCCCGCGTTGCACAGAGCCACGTGGCCGGGGCCCGGCGGCTCCCCGTCCAGCGCCGGCACCGTGCACGGGACGGACGTCGCCGGCGGCCCCTCGGCGGAGGCGCGGGAGAGGAGGCCGATCCTCATCGGCAGGTCTCCCAGCCCGTCGTCGGCGACGGCCGAGCCGTCGCCGTGATGGCAGTGGGCGAACGCATCGTCCTGGGCCGGCGCGCCGGAGACGAACACGCCGGCGGCCGCCGCAATCGCCGCGGCGAGCACTGCAAGTCGCTTCAAAGCCACTCCTTTCCCCCGGGATGACCGGCGGATTCTCTCGCAGCAGGCCGCCCGGCGCCGCTACAGCTGCTCGGCCGGGCCGAACCCGAAGCGGAAGTGCGGCCGCTCCTCGGCCACGCGCAGCCGCAGCTCCCGGATCGAGCCGATCGGCACGATCAGCTCCTCGGGCGAACCCGTTTCCTCGCAGTGCGGGCAGAGCGTGAGGAAGCCGTAGCCGGGCTCGGGCGAAAGCGACACGAGGTGGAAGAGCGAGCCGTCCGCGAGCTCGACCTCGACCGCCGCCTTGCCGCCGGCCCGCTCGTTCGCGAACCGCTCGACGACGCGGTTGACGCGGGCGACGAAGTCCTCCGGCGAGGGCGCGCCGGCGCCGGGAACCCACAGCTCGGGTACGTGGCTCAGAAGAGCTTCCCGCCGGCGAGCGCGGCGCCGACGTGGCCGCGCCCGAGCTCGGTGATCACGCGCCCGCGCGGCGTCCGCTGGATGAAGCCGAGCTGGAGGAGGAACGGCTCGTAGACGTCCTCGATCGTGTCGGGCTCCTCGCCGAGCGTGACGGCGAGCGTGGACAGGCCGACCGGCCCGCCGCCGAACTTGTGCGCGATCGCCTCGAGCAGCTCGCGGTCGATCCGCTCGAGCCCCTCGCCGTCGACCTCGAGCAGCTCGAGCGCCTCGACGGAGATCTCGACCGTGATCGTGCCCGCGTGCCTGACCTCGGCGACGTCGCGGACGCGGCGCAGGATCCGGTTCGCGATCCGGGGCGTGCCGCGCGCCCGCCGGGCGATCTCCTCGGCGGCTTCCGGCTGGATCTGGACGCCGAGGATGCCCGCCGACCGGGTGACGATGCGGGCGAGCTCGGGCGGCTCGTAGTAGGCGAGCCGGTACGTCATCCCGAAGCGGTCGCGGAGCGGCGTCGTCAGGAGGCCGGTGCGGGTCGTCGCTCCGATCAGCGTGAACCGCGGCAGGTCGAGCGTGAGCGTGCGGGCGGCGGGGCCCTGCCCGACGACGATGTCGAGCCGGAAGTCCTCGAGCGCCGGATAGAGGATCTCCTCGACTGCCGCGTTCAGGCGGTGGATCTCGTCGACGAACAGGACGTCTCGCTCCTCGAGCGCGGTCAGGATGGCCGCGAGGTCGCCCTTCCGCTCGAGCGCAGGCCCGGCGACCGTGCGGATCCCTGCGCCGAGCTCCTCGCGGACGATGTGGGCGAGGCTCGTCTTGCCGAGCCCGGGCGGGCCGACGAAGAGGACGTGGTCGAGCGCCTCGCCGCGTGCGCGCGTCGCCTCGAGCGCGATCCCGAGCTGCTCCTTCAGCCGTTCCTGGCCGACGAAGTCGGCGAGCCGGCGCGGCCGGAGCGAGCGGTCGAGCTCCTCGTCCTCCTCGCCGAGCGCCGGCGCGAGGAACTGTGTCGCCATCTACGCCGCCCTCCGCAGGGCGAGCCGGACACGTTCCTCCGGGGCGAGGTCGGGATCGACGCCGGCGAGCGCCCGCTCGGCGTCGGCGACCGAGTAGCCGAGCTCGACGAGGGCGTCGCGGGCGACGACGTGCCCGGCCGGTGCGCCCGCGATGGGGTCGGCCGTGGGCGCGCCGGCGCCGAGCTTCTCGCGGAGCTCGAGGACGACGCGCTGCGCAGTCTTCCGGCCGATGCCGGGGATCGCCTCGAACCGGCGAGTGTCCTCGAGCGCGATCGCTCGGCGTAGCTCGGCCGGGCTCGAGCCGGAGACGATCGCGAGCGCGACCTTCGGCCCGACGCCCTGAACGCCGAGGAGGAGCTCGAAGAGCTCGCGCTCGTCGCTGTCTGCGAAGCCGTAGAGCTGGAGCGCGTCCTCGCGGACGTGCATGTACGTCTCGACGGTGATCTCCGAGCCCGCGTCCGCGCGGCGCAGGACGCTCGGCGTCGCGGCGAGCAGGTAGCCGACGCCGCCGACGTCCAGGACCAGCCCGTCCGGCCGGCGCGCCACCGGCTTCCCTCGCAGCCTCGCGATCACAGGCCGAGATTACGCACCGGCGCGGACGTTCCTGCCGCGGGTAGGCTCGAGGCCGTGGCCTCGCTCGCCGCGGCACGCAGCTTCGTCAACCTCCAGGGCCGGGTGCTCGAGCGGCGCCTGTTGGCCTGCCTCGTCGACGGGGAGCCCGCCGACGGCGTCGCACTCGCGCTCCAGGCCTACCGGAATCCGGACGGCGGCCTCGGCCATGCGCTCGAGCCGGACAAGCGCTGCCCCGCGAGCCAGCCCGTCGACGTCGCGGTCGGGCTCGAGACGCTCGTCCTCGCCGGCGCTCGCTCCGACGAGCTCGTCGACGGCGCCTGCGCGTTCCTGTCGTCGATCGCGGACGAGCGCGGTGCGGTGCCGATCGCGCTCCCGTCGGCGCGCGACTTCCCGCACGCCGCGGAGTACGACTCCGAGTCGTTCTACGTACCGGGTGTGTGGGCGACTTCCTGGGTCGCGTGGTGCCTCCACGCGCTCGGAGCGCGCGATCCGTGGCTCGACCGTGCGACCGGCTACTGCCTCGCCGAGCTCGAGGGGAAGCCCGACCTCGACGCGCACGGGCTCCGCGAGGTCCTGCGGTTCGCCCGCCACGCGCCCGATCCGCGCACGGCCGGACTCGTCGACCGGGTGGCCGGCTGGCTTCCCGAGGCCGACTGGTTCATCGCGGATGCTTCGAGCGACGAGTACGGCGTCCCGCCCTACGAGTTCGAGGGCCTCTTCTCCGACGAGGAGCTCGCGCCGCACCTCGACCGGCTGGAGGCGGACCAGCAGGCGGACGGCGGCTGGCCGATCCGGTTCGAGCCGCCGAGCGAGGCGTCGCACCTGGAATGGCGCGGCTTCGCCACCGTGCAGGCGATCGAGGTCCTGCGCCGCCACGGCCGTCTGTAGCGGCAGTCAGCCGGCGATGCGCAGCAGCGGCGGCGCGAGCGCGTGGCAGATCGCGACTGCGAGCGCGTCGGCCGCGTGGTTCGGGCGTGGCAGCTCGGGCAGGCCGAGGATGGCCTTCACCATTCGCTGCACCTGGTCCTTCTCGGCGCGGCCGTAGCCGCAAACCGCCTGCTTGACGCGCGCCGGGGCGTACTCCGCGCACTCGACCCGGGCGAGCGCGCACGCGACGAGCACGGCGCCGCGCGCCTGCCCGACGGAGAGCGCGATGCGGGCGTCGGCGCCGACGTAGGACTCCTCGAGCACGACGGCATCCGGCCGGTGCTCCTCCACGAGCCCGGCGACCCGCTCGAAGATCGTCCTGAGCCGCACCTCCGGCCGGTCGCGCGCGGATGTCCCCCACGCCCCATGCGCGATCGCCCGGAGACGCCCTTCGCTTTGGTGGACGATGCCGTAGCCGCATGCAGCAGTACCCGGGTCGATTCCGAGAACCTTCACGGAGAGAGGTTAAGCGGGCCCGCGGACGTTCCTCCGCTGAGCGCGCGGGGTATCTCTGCGCATGGTGGGCGGCCACGCATGCCTCCTCAGCGCCGACGGCACCGTCTACGTCCTCGCGGATGCCGTGACGATCGGCCGCGCGCCCGAGAACGACATCGTCCTCGACCAGCCGACCGTCAGCCGCAGACATGCGCGGCTGACTTGCGTCGACGGCCGCTGGTTCGTCGAGGACCGCGGGAGCTTCAACGGCACGCAGCTGAACGACGCCCGCGTCCCGCCCGGCCAGAGCCTGCCGCTCCGCCACGCGGATCGCCTCGCGATCGGCGCGGAGGCGCTCGTCTTCTCCTGCCCGGGCTCCGACGTGGACACCGAGCGGACCGAGGCGGTCGAGGCGCCCGTGCTCGCGAAGGCCCTCTCGCCGCTGCAGCTCCAGGTCGTCCGCATCCTCTGCGCGTCGTGGCTCTCGGGCGGCTCGCTCGACTCGCTGCCGTCGAACGCGGAGATCGCGGTGCAGCTGGGGACGCCGGGCGCCGTCGAGACGGTGAAGGCCGCGCTTCGCCGCGCCTACGCGAAGGCCGGCCTCTCCTCGGGGACGCCGTACTCGAAGCGGCGCGAGCTGTGCATCGTCGCCCGCCGCCGCGGCTGGATCTAGGAGGCGACCGCCTCCAGCACGCGCTCCGGGATGTCGAAGTTCGCGTAGACGTCCTGGACGTCGTCGTTGTCCTCGAGCGCGTCCATCAGGCGCAGCACCTTGCGGGCGGCGGATTCGTCCTCGATCTCGACCGTCGTCTTCGGGACCATCGTCGGCTGGGCGGAGTCGACCGCGATCCCGGCGGCCTCGAGGGCCTCGCGCACCGACGTCAGCTGCTCGATCGCGCAGGTGACCCGGAAGCTCGAGCCGTCGGTCTCCACGTCGTCGGCGCCCGCGTCCGCGGCCGCGAGCGTCAGCTCGTCCTCGTCGGCCGTGTCGGCGTCGACGAGGATCACGCCCCGGCGCTCGAACAGCCACCCGACGGCGCCCGCCTCGGCGAGGTTGCCGTCGGCCTTCGAGAAGAGGTGGCGAACCTCGGAGGCCGTCCGGTTGCGGTTGTCGGTGAGCGCCTCGACGAGGACCGCGACGCCGCCCGGCGCGTAGCCCTCGTACGTGACGTGCTCGAACGCCGCCGCGTCGGCGCCCGCCCCGCTTCCGCGCGCGATCGCGCGCTCGATGTTGTCCTTCGGCATCGAGGCCTCGCGCGCCTTCTCGATCGCGTTCTGCAGCGCGAGGTTCGCGCTCGGATCGCCCCCGCCCTCCTTCGCGGCGACGATGATCGCCCGCGAGAGCTTCGAGAAGAGCTTGCCGCGCCGCGCGTCGGCGACGCCTTTCTTGTGCTTGATCGACGACCACTTGCTGTGCCCGGACACCTGCCTCCTTTCGCGCGCGAGTTCGGTCTCCGATTGTAGGTAGGGTCGAGCCGTGCTCGACGCCGCGGTGATCGCCGCCTCGCTCTGCCTGGCCCGATCGGACCTCGGCCCGAAGGCCAGGCCCATTCCCGCCGAGACCGGCCGGGCCAGGGCCGTCTCCGACCTCGCCTCGATCCTGCCGGCGCGCGCGAAGGCGCTCCTTCCAGCCTCCGACCACTTCCAGAAGGCATGGCGGCTCCCCGGCGAGGAGATCGTCAGCTCCGCGTTCGTCTTCTCGACGCCGGAGCGTGCGTACGCGGTCTGGTGGGCGGTGAACGGCGTGTTCGGCCACGTTTACCGGCCGCGTGCCGCGATGGTCTCCCTCGGCGGCCCGCAGCTGACCGGCTTCGTGATCGCGGACGCGCTCCAGGAGCTCGCGTTCGTCCAGACGGGTCGCGTCCTCTGGAGCGTCTCGGTGCTGGACTTCCGCAGCGCGACACCGGGTGAGCGCGAGCGGGAGTTCAGGCGCATGCTCGCGCTCGCGAAGCTCCAGCACCGGCGCGTCGGCCGCGGCTGAGCCTGCGAGCGCGAGCATCGATCGCCGCTACGGCGCCGCCACGCAAGGCGAGAACGGCGACGTGTCCCTCGGCAGCCCGTCGCTCGCCGGGTTGTTCGTCGCCGTGGCCGAGACGCCCGTGTCGGATGGGAGCTTCGGCACCGAGACGGTGACGCTGCCCTGGCCACTCGCGCCGATCGGTGCCGATACGGCCGCGAGCGGCTCTTTCCCGGCGCCGAAGTCCGGAGCGGTGCAGACGGGGCTCGCGAACACCTCCACCCGGAGAACGGCGGACGGCTTTCCGTAGACGTTGACGGCGATGTCCGTCTTCGCCCCGTGGCTCGTCACCGATGCGATCCCCGGAGGGGGCTGCGAGTCGTTGCCGCCGCTCTTGAAGGAGATGCCGCCGCCGTCGAGGTAGATCGGGTTGCCGAGGATCGCGTTCCCGTTCGCCGAGCCGCCTGTGCCGTCGACGAGCACGCCCCAGCCGACGTTGCCCGCGATCGTGTTTGCGGCGGCCGCGGCTGTCCCGCCGACGACGTTGTCCGCGGCGGGCTTGGAGAACGCGACGCCGTTCCCTCCGTTGCCGAGCAGCACGGTTCCGGACGGGTCGGGGCCGATCAGGTTGCCCTCGATCTTCACGCCGCCTCCATCCACCTCGATGCCGTCACCGGCGTTGCCCGAGACGACGTTGCCGGCCCCGGCGTCCGTGCCGCCGATCGTCGTGCCGGCACCGTGGACGTAGATCCCGACGGCGTTCCGGAGCGGCGCGGTGCCGGCGGCGTCCACGCCGACGTAGTTGCCCTCGACCGTGTTCTTGCTCCCGTCGACCGCGATGCCCCACTCTTCGGCCGCGACGACGTTGCGAGCTGCCGCGGTCGTGCCGCCGATCGTATTCGCCGAGCCGACGACCTGGATCCCGACGCTGCTGTTGCCGAGCGGCTGCGACCCCGTCACGTCGGTGCCGACGTCGTTGCCGGCGATCAGGTTCTTCGAACCGAAGACCTGGATGCCCTCGGTGCCGGCGGAGACGACGTTCCCCGCGCCTGCGGTCGTCCCACCGATCGTGTTCGCGTCGGCATGATCGTCGATCCAGATGCCGACCTCGTTCCCGAGCCCGCGCCGACCGGAGGGGCTCGTCCCGATCAGGTTGCCCTGAATCGCGTTGCCGGTCGTGCCGGCGCCCTCGAGATCGACTCCACGGCGGCTGTTGCCCGAGATCACGTTGCCCTGGCCCGCTCCCGTGCCGCCGACGTGGTTCCCCGTCGTGCCACCCGAGAGCTCGGCGCCGTAGAAGTTCGGCGTCGCTCCGAGCACGGCCCCGATGTAGTTGCCCTCGACGAGGTTCTTCGTCGTTCCATCTCCGTCGATCGAGACGCCGGCGACGTTGTTGCCGCCGATCAGGTTCCGGTCGGCCGGGTCGGTGCCGCCGATGACGTTCGAGGAGGAGGAGCCGGTGATCAGGATGCCGTCGTAGTTCGCGGCCTGCACGCCGGCGAGGTCGATCCCGATCCAGGAGCCCGCGACCCTGTTGCCGTCACCCGCACGGAACCGGATCCCGGTGCCGAAGTGCGTGACCGAGAGTGCCAGCACCTTGCTCGAGTCGACCTCGAAGTCGAGGCCGACCGCGGACGTGTCGCCGGTGCCGTTGTCGATCTGGATCAGCGGGCTGCCCGCGAACCCGGGCTGGCTGCGTCCGTCGATCACGACGGGTTGCGTGATCGTCGGCAGCGGAGTCGTGAGCGTGATCACGTGTCCGCCCGTGCCCGGGATCGCGAACCTGATCCGGTCGGAGGCGGGGTCCGCGTTCGCGGCCATGACCGCCGCGCGCAGCGAGTTCGGACCCGCGTTGTTCGTGTTCTTCACGACGAGCGTGGCCGCGCTCGCCGGCCCTGCACGGGTCAGCGCGCCGGCGGCGAGCATGACGAAGACCGCGCAGACAAAGGGCAAGCGCGACCAGCTTGTGGTTGGGAGTCTCATCGGAGACCCTCCTTTCCCAGTCGGATTGACGCCGCGAACGATTGCGGGGCGACCTTGCAACCCACTTGCACGGGCCTTGCAGACCCCGAACGAGCGCCGGGTACGATCGCCGGCGTGAAGGTTCTCGTCGCCGCCGGCACCGCCGCGGCCGCCGTCGTCGCCGGCTCGCTCGTCCAGCTCCCGGGGGCGGCCGGCTGTGTCAGCTCGAGCCGGCTCGACACCGGCTGCACGCACGGCCGCGTCGTCGCGAGGCCGTCGCGTGTGGTCGTCAGCGCCGACGGCAGGAACGTCTACACCGCGGGCGGCACGAGCTTGCTGGCGTCGATCGCCGTCTTCGACCGCAGCGCGATCACCGGCCGGCTGACGCAGAAGCCGGGCCTCGCCGGCTGCGTGGTGCTGAACCGCCAGACGACCGGCTGCACCCACGCGCGCGCGCTCGAGACGCCGACCGGGCTCGCGCTCAGCCCGGACGGGCGAAACCTCTACGTCACCGCGTTGAACAGCGGCGCGGTCGACACCTTCCGGCGGAACGCCGACGGATCGCTCGTCCAGCTCGCCGGCACCGCCGCGTGCGTCTCTTCGCTGAACACCGGCGGGCGGTGCAAGCTCGACCGCGGAGTCGGCCATCCGGGGGCGGTCGCGGTAAGCGCCGACGGGAGGTTCGTCTACGTGGCCGGGAACACGCTCGCGGTGCTCGCGCGTGCGCCGCTGAACGGAGCACTGACGCCGTTGCAGGACGTGAGCGGGCTCGGCGGAGACGGGGTCGCGCTCAGCCCGGACGGGACGAGCGTCTACGTCGCCGGCGGCGGCGGCGCCCACGGGCACGTTACGGCCTACTCGCGGGACCCGGCGACCGGGAAGGTGACGCAGATCGGCTGCGTCGCGCAGGCGCTCGGCTCGGGCTGCGCGAAGGGCTACGCGCTGCAGCAGGCGGCCGACGTCGTCGTTTCACCCGACGGCCGGAACGTCTACGCCGCGTCCGAGGTCTCGAGCGGCATCGCGATCTTCAGGCGCTCGCCGACCGGGCTGCTGTCGGAGACGGGCTGCGTGACCGCCGGCGGCGCCGGCGTGTGCACGACCGGGAACGGCCTCCTCGGCCTCGACCAGCTCGCGGTCAGCGCCGCCGGCTTCCGCCTCTTCGCGGGCGGCGAGGCCGCCTCGGTCTGGAAGCGCGACCTCGCGACGGGCGCCCTCACCGAGCTCGACTGCTACTCGAGCACCGGCGTCAAGGGCTGCCACCACGCGCGCAACACCGTCCGCCCCGTCGGGATCGCGCTCTCCCCGGATACGCGCCACGTATACACCGCGTCGGTGGGGCGCCCCGGGACGGGTGGCCTGCCGGTCGGCGGCGGAGTCGCGATCTTCCGGCGCGCGAGCTGACGTGCTCGCGGCGCTGCTCGCCCTCGCCCTCGCCGCGCCTCTCGCGGGGAAGACGGTCGCGATCGACCCGGGCCACAACGGCGGCAACTACCTGCACCCGCGCGAGATCGACCGGGTCGTCGACGCCGGCACCCTCCGCAAGGCCTGCGACACCACCGGGACCGAGACGGCCGAGGGCTACACCGAGGCGGCGTACAACCTGGACGTCGCGCTCCGCCTGCGGGCGGTCCTCCGGGCCGAGGGCGCCCGCGTCGTGATGACGCGGACGACCAACACGGGCTGGGGTCCGTGCATCACCGAGCGAGCGGCGATCGGCAACCGGGCGCACGCCGACGCAGCGATCTCGATCCACGCGGACGGCGGCCCTTCCGGCGGCCGCGGCTTCCACGTGATCTACGCGCCGTCGATCCCGGGCCTGACGGACGACATCTACGCCCCGTCGAAGCGCCTCGCACTCGACGTCCGCGACGCGTTCCACGCGGGGACCGGCATGCCTTACGCGACGTACCTCGGCGACCGCGGCCTCGACGTTCGCTCCGACCTCGGCGGGCTCAACCTCTCGAACGTCCCGAAGGTGTTCATCGAGACCGGGAACATGCGGAACTCGACGGACGCCGGTCTCCTCGAGTCGCCGGCGTTCCGCGAGCGCGAGGCGCGTGCGCTCGCGCGCGGGGTCACGGCGTTTCTGACCGGCGCAGCCAGGTAAGAGCCGAGCGCGCACTCCGTCCGTCCCCGTATCGTCTCGCCATCGCCGACGACGCCGCCGCTCTCGAGCCTGACAACAAGGCTTCTGGCGCTCCCGAGCAAGGAGAGCAGGCGCCGCCTGGGCAACGCTCCCGCCGCCGGCGCGTCCTGCGGATCGCCGGCTGGGTCGCGGCGGCGCTGATCGTCCTCGCGGCCGGCGCGTTCGGCTACGTCTACTGGAAGGCGCGCTCTCTGATCGACGAGCTCCACGCCGGGCCGAAGGGACGGATCGTCGCGATGACGCGGAACGAGCTCGCGACGCCGCCGCCGAGGAGCATCGACGAGATGCTCGCCGACGCCGAGTCGCCGACGCCCACCCGGCAGCCGGCGCCTCCGAAGGCCGACTCGCCGGCCCGCAGCGTCATCGCCCTCCCCCTCGCCCAGCCGCTCGTCCGCGTCGAGAAGCCGTCGAAGCAGACGGTGCCGGACCCGGAGGACCTGAAGGCGCAGACGATCCTGCTGATCGGCTCCGACCGCCGCTGGGGACTGCCGGGGGCGCGGTCCGACACGATCATCCTCGTCCGGCTGAACCCCGCGAACCACACGGTCGGGCTGCTCTCGGTCCCGCGCGACCTGAAGGTGCCGATTCCCGGCTACGGCGTCGACCGGATCAACGCGGCGTTCGAGCACGGCGGCGAGGCGCTGCTCGTGAAGACGCTCCGCGACTACCTCGGCGTCCGGATCGACCACTTCATCGAGGTCAACTTCCGCGGCTTCCAGCAGGTCGTGAACACGCTCGGCGGGGTCCTGATTCCGGTCGACGGCCGCTACTACAACCACAACGACGGCTCCGCCGCGCACAACTTCGCCGACATCGACTTGCAGCCCGGCTACCAGCGCCTGAACGCGACGCAGGCGCTCGCCTACGCCCGCTTCCGCCACTACGACTCCGACGTCTACCGGGCGGCCCGCCAGCAGCTGTTCCTCCGCGAGGTGATGCGCGAGGTCTTCGCGTCGAAGTACCAGTTCCTCAAGCTGGAGCGGATCCTCGAGGTGTTCGCGAAGGCGACGGCGTCGGACATCTCGAGCCTCCACACGATCTGGACGCTCACGACGACGCTGCACTCGACGCCCACCGATCACGTCACGCGTGCGGTCGTCCCCGGAGCCGACAGCGTCGAGTACGGCGCGTACTACTACGAGTCGTCGGCGCCCGAGCGGCAGGCGGCGCTCCTGCGCTGGTACCACCCGGAGTGGAAGGTGGTCGTACAGGACCGGACGAACACGCAGCTGAAGCAGCGGCCCGCGGCGCCCGCGGCCGACCGGTCGCTCGTCCCGGACGGCGGGCAGGGCCTCGCGCTGATCAAGCCGCTCCCGCTCGGCAGCGCGCCGCGCTGTGCGCCGACCGCGCTCCCGCGCGGCTACGCCTGGGGTGCGCAGTCGCCGGCACGCGCGTACACCCTCGCGCAGCACCCGGCGATCGCCGGCTGGATCACCGCCGGCTCCGGCCACAGCGTCCTCCTCGAAGAGACGACGTGGACGTCGGCGCCGATCCTGAACAAGCCGACCCGCTCGCTCCGCCGCGGCGGCCGCTCGTACGACCTCTGGTACGAGTCCGGCGCGCTGCGCCAGGTCGCATGGCGGATGGGACCGACGGTCGCGTTCCTCGAGAACACGCTCCGCAACGAGCTGACGTCGAACCAACTGCTCGCGCTGGCCGCGTCGTGCCAGCGGATCTCCGGCTAGAGCACGGACGCAGGCAGGCGTCGCGCCGCGGCTACGGATGCCGCGCGTACCCGGACGCGGCCAGGAAGGCCGCCGCCATCGCCCGGTAGCCCGCATCCGTCGGGTGTGGATCGCCCTGCGAGCAGACGAACGTCAGGGCGCAGATCCGCGCTTTCTGCCGCGCCGGGCTCCCGGGCGGGTCGAACACGGGATACATCCGCGCAACGCGCGCGCGTGCCGCTCCCGCCACACGCGCGATCGTCGCGTCGATCGAGCGGAACAGCGGCTCGCTCCGCGCGAGCCCCTCGACGTCGAAGTTCCAGGCGCCGGTGAGGATGATCTCGGCGTCCGGCGCGGCGCCCCGCAGCCGGCCGACGATCGAGGCAAGGCGGGCGCCGAACCGACCGATACCGGCCGTCGCGTGGGACCGGATGCAGGCGAGATCGCCCTTGCACGCGGGCGCGAACTCGTCGAACACGTCGTTGCCCCACAGCGTCAGCGTGATCGGTCCGACCTGGCCGTGGTGAGCCTTCAGGAAGGCGAGCGCCGCGCCGAGCTGGGATCCCTTGAAGGCGTCGTGCAGGCGCAGCCCGTCGGCGAGCCACGGGCATCCCCCGGCGATGAACGTTCTGGTCGATTCGCCCGGGCAACCGAAGTTGACGACCCGGATCCTCGGCGCCCTGGCGCGCAGTCGAGCCGCGAAGACGTCGACGTACCCCGTGCGGAACCCGGACGGCGGCAGACCTGCCTTGACCTTGTCCGGTTGGATCCCGTACGCCATCGAGTCGCCGAGGGCCAGATAGTAGGTCCGCGGCGCCTGATACACCGGCCCCGACGCGGCGGCCGCCGCGACCGCGGTGAAAAGCACCAGCCCGACGACGCCTCCGACGATCTTCGCGTTGAGCACCCGCCTGCCTCGCTCCGACCGGCCGAGTATACGGCACTCCGCCGACCGGTTGCTAGCTGGCCGCTTCGAGCCCCGCGTCGCCGAGCGCCGCTCGCACGCCCAGTTCGGAAGGCAATCGCACGACGTCGCCCCTGTGCTCGGGCGCGCTCGCCGCCGGCGCGGGCGCCTGGCCCTGCTGGAGCACGGCCTCCCAGTCGAGCCGCTCCGGGGCCGTCCGCACGGAGGCGACGGCCGGGCGGCGCGCCCTCGCCGGCCGGTACAGGTGCTTCACCGCGTTCATCCAGACGTCGACCGCGGAGTTCCGCAGGCCGACGAACGCGACGGTCGCGTACGCCGCGAGGATCGCGTTCATCGCCGCGAAGGCCGCCCGGAGCCAGCTGTGGTGGAGGGCGTAGTGCACGGCCGTGAGCGCCGAGATCGCGATCAGCACGTACGGGCCGAGGACGAACGGCAGGCCGGCCGTCGTCCGGTCGCGGATCTTCGGCGTCCGGGCGAACGGAATCTTCGCGCCGGTGATGCCCTGGCCGAGCGAGGTGATCACGCCGGCGAGGTTGACGGGCAGCAGGATCAGGTTGAAGCCGTAGATGCGGAGGACGTCGCTTCGCCGGTAGCCGCAGCGGTGGAGATCGGACGCCATCGCCGCGAAGTAGGGAACCGCGGCGAGCACGACGAGCGGCCCCGGCAGGATGTTGATGTACGGGAGCGCGAGCAGCACGAGCAGGCTGACGTTGCTCCACGCGATCGACGCCAGGTAGTTCACGCGGAGGAAGAGCTCGAGCGGCCGGACGCGCTCGCCGCGCTTCCGCGCATTCCGGAGGTGCCGCCAGAGCCGCGGCAGGATCAGGAGGCCGCCGCAGGCCCAGCGGCGCCGCTGGATGCAGAGCGAGCCGAAGTCGGGCGGCGTCGCGCTGTAGCTCAGGCGCTCGGGATAGTTGAAGAGCCGCCAGCCCTTGATGCCGAGGTCGATCGTCGACTCGGTGTCCTCGATCACCGTCCGGTCGTGGATGTAGCGGCGGATCCGGAAGTCGCCCCACCAGTCCTCCGACGAGATGTCGTCGAGCGCCGCCTTGCGGATGACGGCGTTCGCGCCCACCCAGTAGGTCGCGCCGAAGTGGGTCATGCCCTGGTGGACGATGTGCTGCAGGTCGGTCGTCGCGCCCGCGATCCGCTCGACCCGCGACGGCGAGCCCGGATAGGCGCTGTACGGCGTCTGGGCGACGGCGACGCGGCAGTTCTCCGGCTGCTCGAGCAGGTGCACCATGCGCGTGCAGTACTCGGGCAGGAGCACGCTGTCCGCGTCGAGGGTGAGCACGTAGTCGGAGTCCGGCACGACGAGGTCGGCTTCCCCTTCGGCGGCCGGCGTCAGCACCCGCCCGGCGCCCGTCTCGCGCACGGCGTAGGAGCCGCCCATCAGGCCGAGGTAGCTGTTGAGGTTCATCGCCTTGTTCTGCTCGCTCGAGAGGCAGGCGTAGCGCTTGCGCTCGAAGCTCGAGAGGTCGGCGCTGAAGATCCAGACGAGGCGGTGGTAGAGCTGGCCGAGCCGCTCGGGCGGGAGGTCGGCGCGCTCGGCCGCCGCCGCGCGAAGGGCGTCGGCGACGAGCGCGAGGTCGTCCGAGAGCCGCCTGACGACGCCCGTCTCGAAGAAGCGGTCGACGTGGTCGACGACCGGCTCCTCGGCGCAGAGTTCTGAGAGCCACTCGACGGCGCGGTCGTAGGCGTCCGCGAGCTCGCGCAGGTCGGCCGGCAGGCAGGTCTTGCGCCGCCTGAAGCGGACCTCGAAGGCACGGAGCGCGGCCTCCGCCTCCGCGCGCGGCGGCGCCAGCAGCTCGGCGATCTCGGACGGAAGCTCGCGTGCCGAGCGGAGCAGCCGGCGGTTGTAGGGGTCGGCCGGGTTCGGCGGATCGTCGATCAGGAGCACGACGCGCAGGTCGCGGAACTCCTGTAGCGCGGCCGAGAGCAGCGTCTTCCGGATGATCCTCGGCTCCTCGCGGTACGAGGGTACGAGCACCGTCAGCTTCGGCGCGTGCTCCGCGTAGAACCCGTCGAGCTCGGCGCGCGCGGTGCGTCGGTGCGCGCCGGCACGGACGAAGCAGCCGATCCGCGCGATCAGGTACGCGAGCGACGAGCAGCTGAGGAGCGTGATGATCGCGATGTACGTGATCGCGTCGAGGATGAGGCCGAGGCCCGGACCGCCGTACGTCCCGCTGACGCGCCAGATCGTCGTCACCACGAAGGCGAGGCAGGCGGCAACGGTCGTGACGACCGCGATCCGCGCGAGCGCGATGCTCTTCGTGCCCTCCTTGGGGAGAAGCACGGGCAATGCCTCCCGCGTGTCCGCACCCCGCTGGCGCCGACGGCCGTGTGCTGTTGCCTTGATCGCGGACTCCTTCCCGACCCCGCTACAGATCGTTCACCCTCGTCCGACTACTGCGGCTGTCGTCGGTCGAGAGAGGAGGATCTTTAGGTGGGACGTTCGACACGACACCAGCAAGACCCCGAGCGCCACGCTCCGAGCGAGTTCGCGGAACGCGAGCTCTCCCCGTTCCGTGTCAGCGCAGCAGGCGTGGTCGTCGCGGCGATCGCCGTCTTCTTCGCCTTCGCGTTCCCGCGGCTGAACGCCCAGGCAGCGCCGCCCTTCAAGCCGGCATGGTTCGCCCCGTACGTCGACGAGACGCTGCCGCCGCCGTACCAGTGGCAGGACCGGGCGTGGAGCCCCGCGCGCGACGTGATCCTGTCGTTCATCGTCGCGTTGCCGACCGACGGCTGCACGCCGAGCTGGGGCGGCGCGTTCACGCTCGCGCGCGCGTCGACGGCGCTCGACGTCGACCGCCGGGTCTCGCGGCTGCGCGAGCAGGGCGGCGACGTGATCGTCTCGTTCGGCGGTGCCGCGAACCAGGAGCTCGCAGTCGTCTGCCCGAGCATCGATCGGCTCGAGGCCGCGTACGGTACGGTCGTCCGGCGCTATGGCGTGAAGACGATCGACCTCGACCTCGAGAACGCCGCTCTCCAGGACGAGGCCTCGATGCTCCGCCGGGCCGTCGCGATCGCCCGACTGCAGCGCAGCATCCGCAAGAACCACGGGCATCTCGCCGTCTGGCTGACCCTGCCGGTTGCCCCGCAGGGCATGCCTGCCGGCGCGTTGAAGGCGATTGACGCGATGCTGCGAGCACAGGTCGACCTCGCGGGCGTGAACGTGATGACGCTCGACTTCGGCGGCTCGCGGGTGCCCGGTCAGTCGATGCTCCAGGCAACGGAGGCGGCGCTCTCCTCGTCGCATGCCCAGCTCGCCCAGGCCTATTCGCAGGCCGGGCTCCACCGCAGCTCACGCGAGGTCTGGAACCTCCTCGGCGTGACGCCGATGATCGGCGTGAACGACGTCGTGACGGACAAGTTCGAGCTGTCGGACGCGCGGGCCCTGCTCGCGTTCGTGCGCAAGCAGTCGATCGCCCGGATCTCGATGTGGTCGCTCAATCGCGACTCGCAGTGCAGCCCGAACGTCGGCACGCAGCAGGAGGTCGCCAACTACTGCTCCGGCGTCGCCCAGCCGCCGCTCGGCTTCAGCAGCGTCTTCGCGAAGCTCGACGGCAGGCCCCCGCACGCGAACCGCGCGATCGCGCTCCCGCAGGAGAAGTCGGTCGACAACGCCGTCGCGAGTCCGTACCCGATCTGGGTCGGCCTCGGCCGGTACCCGCGCGGCTGGCGGGTCGTCTGGCACGGCCTCGTCTACGAGGCGCGCCGCTGGACGGTCGACGAGGAGCCGAACGCGCCCGTCGCGGCGCTCGTCTACGCGCCGTGGGAGCTCGTCGGCCCGGTGCTTCCCGACGAGCACCAGCCGGTGCTGCCGAGGCTCGCCCCCGGGACCTACCCGAAGTGGGATCCGACGGTGACCTACGGACCCGGCGACCGCGTGCTCGTCGACGGACTGCCCTACGAGTCGAAGTGGTCGAACGCCAACATCGCGCCCGACCAGCCGGTCCCGAACCCGTGGGACACGCCGTGGACGCCGCTCTTCACCCCGCCGGGCGCGCCGGCGCAGGCCGCCTCTTCCTGATCCGGGCGTCGCCGGGCCTCCGATCGAGTCGCGGGCGCGGCGACGCCCCGCTCGTCAGGTCGAGATCATCTTCTTCTCGATGCCGACGCCCGCCGCGAGGGCGCGCTCGTACTCGAGCGGGACCGTGGCCGAGTCCTGGAGGGCGATCCCGGTCGAGTCGAACACGGTGACCTGCTCGTCGGACTGCCGGCCCTCGAGCTCCCCGCAGACGACCTTGCCGAACTCGCCCGCGAGGTCCGCCTCGGAGATCAGCCCCTCGCGGAGCGGGACGTTGATCTCGCCGTCGGAGCGGCACTGCCGGATGTCGTCGACGAAGACGCGCGCCCGCTGCAGGATCCGCGGATCGAGCTCCTGCTCGCCTTCGAGGTCGGCGCCGAGCGCCGCGACGTGCGTCCCCGGGGAGACCCACGCGTCGTCGACGAGATAGCGCCGCGCATGCGTGCCGGTCACGATCACGTCGGCGCCGCGCACGGCCCGCTCGACGTCGGTCGTCGGCACGAGCGCGAGGTTCGGGTACCGCGGCTGCTCCTCCTCGAAGAACCGGTCGAGCGACGCCCGAGTCCGGCTCCAGATCCGGACCTCGCTCCAGGCGAAGACCTCGTTGCAGGTGGCGAGCGCGCCCTTGCCGACGCTCCCGCTACCGAGGATCGCGAGCACCTTCGAGTCCTTCCGCGCCAGCCATTTCGCCGAGACCGCGGCCGAGGCACCCGTGCGCATCAGCGTGTGGTGGGAGCCGTCGCAGATCGCGAGCGGGAAGCCCGTCTCCGGGTGCGTGTAGACGAGGATCGAGAACACGGCCGGGAGCTCGTACCGCGCGTTGTCCTCTCGGATCGAGACCCACTTGCACGCCGCCGCCTCCGGCTCCTCGATGTACGACGGCATCACCTCCCACTCGCCCCTGTAGCGGTCGAGCACGATGTGGCCCTTCGGCTCCATGTAGACGCGGCCGAGCCCGTGCATGCGGAAGGCGTGCTCGACGCAGTCGTTGTACTCGGCCGGCGTCAGGAGGCCGACCAGGTCCGACCGGCCGAGGATCAGCGTCTTGCGGTTGCGCCAGCTCTCCACCGCGCGATTCTACGACCGCCCGCCGCGCACCCGGAGCGCTTGCGCCCGCGTCGAGCGGAGTTAACCGTGCCCTAACCGGCGCTTAGGCTGCCCGCGGTTTTCTCGGGCGCACCGGCCGAAACGGACGGCCGACGAGAAGGAGGAAGACATGTCTCGCTTGCGGATCGTCCTCGGCATCGCCACCGTCGTCGCGGGCGCCGTGCACGTGACCGGCCCGGACTCCGCCGGCGCGGATGGCTTCGCCAGCGGGTCGGGCCAGATGAGAACGTTCGTCGCCCCGGTCGCGGGCAACGACGCGAGCGACTGCTCGCGTACGGCACCGTGCCAGACGCTGGCGCGGGCGCTGAACCAGACCTCCGCACACGGCACCGTCACCGTGCTCGAATCGGGCCTCGTGGGGACGACGGCCGTCACGATCAACAGGGCGGTCACGATCGACGTTCCCGCGGGCATCGACGCCGGCCTCTCGCGCTCGACAGGAATCCTGCTCATCGTCAATGCGCCCTCCAATCAGACCGTGACGATCAACGGGCTGAGCTTCGACGGCCGCGGCACCGCCGGCACCGGGATCAGCTACACCGGCGGCCGGGCGCTGATCCTCAACCACGTCGCGATCACCGACTTCAACCCTGCCAACAGCAACGGCGTCCTCGCCCAGACCCCCGGCGACGGCGTCCACCTCAAGCTCTACGCCAACGACGCCTTCGTCTCCGGCGCGCGCGGCGCGATCTCGCTCCTCGCCGAACACACGGGGGACACGTCCATCCTGGGGGTCGACGGCAGCCGGCTCGACGGCAACACCATCGGCGTCTACCTCAAGTCCCACGTGAAGGCGCAGATCACGCGGACCTTCATCGCCGGGGACGGCAGCGGCGTCGGCGTCTGGGCCAAGTCCGACATCGCGCAGGACGCAGGCGTCGACGCGACGATCACGGACTCGGTGATCACCGACAACGACACCGCGCTCCTCCCCGGCGGCGGCGTGGCACAGGGCGGTGACGGCTTCTACGTCAGCCGCAGCACGATCAGCGGCAACAGAGACGGAGTCACTCCCGGCGCGTACGGCGACAACTACACCGGCGGAGACAACATCGTGGTCGGGAACACCTCCGACAACGGGTACTTCAACGGCCCGATCCCGGGGCCGCGTTAGAGCACACGGTCGGGGCCGGGCCAGCCGGCCGACCAGCCGCGGTCCAGGGCCGGCTCCCGGTTGGGCCCGCCTGGATTCGAACCAGGGACCGGACGGTTATGAGCCGCCTGCTCTGACCGCTGAGCTACGGGCCCGCGCCGGCCGAGCGTACCGCGCGTGACGCGGCGGCCTCGGGCGGTCACAATACGAGGCGTTCGGACGGCGACGAGGAGGGTGAGCGTGAAGGTCTTCCAGCACGAGCAGCAGCTGCGGACGAACGGGGGCATGGCGGTTCGCGACATCACCGACGAGATCGAGGCGGCCGTCCGCGACAGCGGCGTCCGGGAGGGGATCGCCTGCGTCTACTCGCCGCACACGACGTGCTGCATCCGGGTGAACGAGTTCGACCCGGACCTGCTCGAGCAGTTCACCTCGCTGATGTCCCGCATCGTGCCGCGCGAGAGCTACTACGCCCACGACGACTGGGATCGCCGCACCGAGAACATCTGCCCGGAGGATCAGGACTTCGGGAACGGCCACTCGCACTGCATGGCGATGCTCCTCGGCACCGCGGGCGAATCCGTGCCGATCCGCGAGGGCGAGCTGCAGCTCGGGACGTTCCAGCGCGTGCTCTTCATCGAGCTGGACCGCGAGCGCGACCGCCGCTGGATCGTCCAGATCGTCGGCAACTGACGGGTCTCGCGGGCCGGCCCGCCGCTCGACCTGCACACGAGCCCGCCCGACCGGCTACCCGGCGCGGGGCTCGGCGAAGCGTCTCTCGACGCGCGGCTCGGGCTCCTCGCCGAGCTCGAAGACCCAGAAGTCGCGGCCCATGACGTGGACGGCGACGTTGTACACGGGCACCGCACCGACGAAGCCCTGGAAGTTCCCGGCGTGCGCGTGGCCGTGCAGCACCAGGTCCGGGCGGTGCGCCGCGATCGGCGGCGCCAGCCGGTCGGAGCCGAGGAACGCCCAGATGCCGGGCGGCTCGGAGCCGAGCGTCGTGACCGTCGGCGCATAGTGCAGCAGGACGACGCGGACGTCGCACGAGTCGACCGCCTCGAGCTCCCGCTCCAGCGCGTCGACGTCGGCCGTCGTCTCGGCGAACACCTGGCGTAGCAGCGGCTCGCCGAAATCGGGGAGCGCCGCGTCCGGGAAGCCGCCGACGAAGCCCTTCAGCCCGACGATCCCGACCGAGCGGTCCCGCAGCTCGCAACGGGCGGAGCTGCGCTCGAGCACCCGGATGCCGGCGCCGGTCAGCACCGCGACGAGCTCGTGGGTCCGGTTCGCGTGCCAGTCGTGGTTGCCGAGGACGGCGAAGACCGGCATCGGCAGGCCGCGGCAGACGTCCGCCAGCACCTCCGCCTGCTCCGGCTCGCCCGACGTCGTCAGGTCGCCGGCGAGCAGCAGCAGGTCGACGTCCTCGAGCGCCGCGACGGCCGCCTCGAGCCGCTCGCGCGTCGCCTCGCTCGCATGAACGTCGCCGGCAGCGGCAATGCGGATCCCTTCGGGCACGCCCACAACATGCCCGCCTGCCCGGAAAACAACGCGTCGGTTACGGGAGCTTTGGCGCGGGTACCTGTGCAAATCGTGGACGCGGATCCCGATTTCATGCGGACGCTCAAGAAGGCCGCCGCCGCGCTTCGCGACGCGGAGATCCCCTTCCTGCTCGCGGGCGGCCTCGCGATCTGGGCGCGGGGCGGCACCGAATCCGACCACGACATCGACTTCTTCGTGAAGCGCGCCGACGCGGAACGCGCCCTCGAGACGCTGGTGCAGGCCGGCATGCGGCCGGAGCAGCCGCCCGAGCAATGGCTCTACAAGGCGCACGACGACGGCTGGATGGTCGACCTGATCTTCGACCCGGCCGGCCTCACGGTCGACGACGAGCTGTTCGCGCGCGCGTCGATCCAGGAGGTGAAGGCGATGGAGATGCGCGTCATGCGGCCGGACGACGTGCTCCTGACGAAGCTCCTCGCCATGAACGAGCACTCGATGAACTTCGAGTCGTGCCTCGAGATCGCGCGGCAGCTGCGCGAGCAGATCGACTGGGACTACGTGCGCCGGCGGACGAACGGGTCGCCGTTCGCCCGCGCGTTCTTCGAGCTCGTCGATGGGCTCAAGATCGCCGCCTGAGATGCGCGGCGCGTCGTCCTCGCTCGGGTGGGCGCTCGCGCTCTTCGGGCTCTGGGTGCTCCTCGTCGGCACCGGAACGTGGCTCGAGCTCGTCGCCGGCGCCTGCGCGGCCGCGATCGGCGCCGCGGCGCAGCAGGCCGTCGCCGCGCAGAGGCTCGTCCGGCTGCGACCGGAGCCGCGCCTCGTCGCGCGCTCGTGGCGGCTCGTCTACAGGGTGCCGTACGAGCTCTGCGTCATCCTCGCGGCGGCCTTTCGCCCGAGGCCGGTACGAGGCGGCTTCAGGAAGGTCGACGTCAACGCCGGGAGCGCCTTCCGGCGGGCGTTCGTCACCGTCGCCGGGATGATCGCTCCCAACACGATCGTCGTCGACGTCGACCGCGACCGGGGCGAGGCGCTCGTCCACGACCTCGACCGCCGGCGCGCACGGCCAGAGCTCCTGTGAACGCCTGGCTGTGGGCGGCGCTCGCGCTCCTCTGCGGGCTCGCGCCCTGCCTGCTCGTCGCGATGCGCGCGAAGCTCGCCGACGCGCTCGTCGCCGTCGAGCTCGCCGGCACGGTGACGACGCTCGCCCTCGTCGCGCTCGCCGAGGGCTACCACCGCCCCTCGTACTACTCGCTGCCGCTTTCGCTCGCCGTCCTGACGCTGGTCGGCGGCCTCGTGTACGTCCGCGTTCTGGGAGCCCGCTGGCTTGGGCGCTAGCGATCTCGCCGTCGACATCCTCCTCGGCGTCGCCGTCGCGCTCGAGCTGGCCTGCTGCCTCGGCCTGGTCGTCATGCGCGACGCCTTCGACCGGCTCCATTACGCCGCCGCCGCGACCACGCTTCCGCCGGCGCTGATCGCCGCCGCGGTGTTCGTCGTTCACCGGTTCACGCAGCCGTCGCTCGATGCGCTCGCCGTCGCCGTCCTCCTCGGGCTGCTCAACCCCGCGCTCGTGAACGCGACGGCACGGGTGCTGCGCGCCCGCAGGCGATGAGCGCCGTCCAGGTTCTCGCGCTCGCGCTCGTCGTGGTCGGTGCGACGGCGGTGGTCCTCACCCGCGACACCGTGCGGCTGCTGCTCGTGAACACCATCTACGCGCTCCTCCTCGTCGTCCTGTTCCTGGTCTTCCAGGCGCCGGACGTGGCCCTCTCGGAGCTCGTCGTCGGGGCGGTCGGCTTCCCGCTCGTCCTCATCCTCGCGCTGACGAAGGAGCGCGACTGAGCCGTCGCCTCCGGCTCGCGCTGTTCGCCACCTCGGCGGTCGGCCTCGGCGCGCTGCTCCTCTACGCTCTCGCCGGCCTACCCGACTTCGGCCACTACCGGGGCCCGTACGGGCTCGTCCTGAACCGCATCGCCGTCGAGCAGCGGCACGCCACGAACGTCGTCGCGGCGGTGACGTTCGACTACCGCGGGCTGGACACCCTGGGCGAAGAGTTCCTGCTCTTCGCGGCGGCGGTCGGAGTCGCCCTGCTGCTCCGCGAGGCTCGGGACGAGGAGCTCGGGCGGCCTGAGGACGCGGTCGACGGCGAAGCGATCCGCGCCACCGGCCTCGGCGCCGTCGGGCTCACGGTCGTGCTCGGCCTCTACGTCGTCGCGCACGGCCCGATGACCCCGGGCGGCGGCTTCCAGGGTGGCGTCGTCCTGGCGGCGGCGGTCGCGCTCGTCTACGTCGCCGGCAGCTACCGCGCGTTCCGGCGGGTGTCGCCGACGGCACTCCTCGACCTCGCGAAGGGTGCCGGGGCCGGCGGCTTCGTCCTCGTCGCGATCGCCGGCCTCGCCGCCGGCGGCTCGTTCCTCGAGAACGTGCTCCCCCTCGGGACGCCGGGGACGCTCGCGTCGGCGGGGACGATCCCGCTGCTCAACGCGGCGACGGGGCTCGAGGTCGCAGCGGCCTTCACGCTGCTCTTCACCGAGTTCGTCGAGGAGCTGCAGCAGGCGCGGCTCGAGGGTCGCGGATGAGCTTCCTGCCGTACGCCGCGGCGACGCTGATCCTGCTCACTGGTCTCTACGGCGTCGTGACGAGCCGCAACCTCGTCCACCTCGTCGTCTGCCTGACGGTCGCGCAGTCGTCGACGTACGTCCTCCTGCTCGCGATCGGCTACCGCAACCGGGCGACGGCGCCGATCTTCAGCGACGTCCCGAGGGGGACGCGCGCGGTCGACCCGGTGGTGCAGGCGCTGACGCTGACCGACATCGTCGTCGGGGTCGCCGTCGCCGCGCTCCTGCTCGCGCTCGCGATCGACGTCCAGAAGAAGACCGGGACGCTCGACCCGGACGAGCTGCGCACGATGCACGGCTAGCGATGCACGTGCTCGTCCCGCTCGCGGTCGCGGTGCCGCTGCTCGCGGCCGCGGCGATCGCGGCGGCCAACCAGCGCATGCGGCCGGGCGTGGACGACGGCGTCGCGATCGCAGCCGCGGCGGCGACGGCCGCTCTCTGCATGCTCCTCGTCCTCCGCACCGGGAACCGCCCGGTCGACGTCTTCTTCGGCGGCTGGCGGCCGCGCGGCGGGGTCGCGCTCGGCATCGCCTTCAGCGTCGAGCCGCTGTCGGCCTCGCTCGCCGCGCTCGCGGCGGTGCTGACGGCGGCGGCGCTCGTCTTCGCCTGGCGCTCGTTCGCCGATGCCGGCTCGCTCTTCCACGTGCTGATGCTCGTGTTCCTCGCGGGGATGGTCGCCTTCGCGCTCGCGGGCGACCTGTTCACGATGTTCGTCTTCTTCGAGCTGATGGGCGTGGCCGCGTTCGCGCTGACGGCGTACCGCAGCGACAGCCCGGGGCCACTCCAGGGCGCGCTCAACTTCGCGGTCACGAACAGCATCGCCGCGTTCCTGATCCTGACCGGGATCGGGCTCCTCTACGGGCGCACGGGCGCGCTGAACCTCGCGCAGGTCGGGGAGGCACTCGCCCACCGCCGGAGCGACGGGCTCGTCGTCGTCGCGTTCTGCCTGCTCGTCGTCGGGTTCCTCGTCAAGGCCGGCGTCGTCCCGTTCCACTTCTGGCTCTCGGACGCCTACGCCGTGGCTCCGATCCCGGTCTGCGTGCTGCTCTCCGGCGCGATGAGCGACCTCGGGATCCACGGGATCGCGCGCGTCTACTGGGACGTCTTCTCAGGCCCGCTCGCGCCCCACGCGGAGGCGGTGCGGTTGACCCTCGTCGTGCTCGGCGTCGCGTCGGCGCTCGTCGGCGCGGCGATGAGCTTCCTCGAGGCCGGGCTGAAGCGGATGCTGGCCTTCGTCACGATCTCCAACGCAGGCGTCTTCCTCGCCGGAACGGCGCTCCTGACGCCGCGCGCCTTCGCGGGCACGTCGATCTCGGTCGTCGCGCAGGGTTGCCTCCGCGGCGCGATCTTCCTCGTGCTCGGCACGGTGGTGCACCGCCTCGAGCGCGGCGACGAGCTCACGCTGCACGGAAGAGCCCGGCCGTACGTCGTCACCGGCGCGGTGTTCGGCCTTGCCGTGCTCGGCCTCGCCGGGCTGCCGCCGTTCGGGCCGTTCCTCGGGAGCGCGCTCGTGACGGATGCCGCGCGGCGGCTCGGGGACGGCTGGCTGCCGCCGCTCGTGGCGGCGGCGGTCGCGCTCTCGTCGGCGTCGCTCCTCCGCGCCGGCGGTCGAGTCTTCCTCGGCCTCGGGACGCGCGACGACCCGCTGTTGACCCGGGCGCAGGAGGAGGCGTCGGCGGAGGAGCCGGAGACGCCCGTCAGCGGCAGGCCGCCGCTGGCGCTCACGCCGGCCGGCGCGCTCGTCGCCGTCGGATTGGCGCTCGGCGTCGTCCCGGCCGTCGCGACACACGCGCGAGTCGCCGCCGCGCGCTTCGAGAACCGGCCGGCCTACGCGGCCGAGGTGCTCCACGGAAGGAAGCCGGCGCCCGCGCCGAGGCTCGAGGGGTACCGGCCGCCCGCGGCCGGGTGGGCGTACGGCGCTACGTCGACAGCCGGAGCTCTCGCCCTGGCGGCGCTCGGCCTCTACCGTCCGCGGCTGCCGCTCGGCCTGCGCCGCGTGGCGGGTCGTGCCCTCGGGCCTCCGGTGGCCGTGCTCCGGACGGTGCACAGCGGCGTGGTCGGCGACTACGTCACGTGGCTCGCCTTCGGCGCAGCCGCGCTCGGCGGGATCTTCGTCCTGACGCTGCGCTAACCGATGTAGCGGAGGCGCACGGGAAGGCGCTACGCCGCGTCTCGCAGGGCGGCGATCTCGCGCTGCATCGCGAGCAGGTTCAGCGCCTCCGCCTCGATCTGGCGGACGCGCTCGCGCGTGATGCCGAGCCGCTTGCCGATCGCGTCGAGCGAGAGCGGGTCGGGATCGCCGTCGAGGCCGTAACGGAGCTTGAGCACCTCGCGCTCGCGCTCGGGCAACTCGCCCAGCGCCTTGCGCAGCGCCTCCTCGCGCAGGCTGACGTCGAGCTCCTCCTCGACCCCCGGCTGCTGCGCCGCGAAGAGGTCGCCGTAGGCGCCGCTGTCGTCGTCGCCGAGCGGCTTGTCGAGGCTCGTGACCGCGCGCGCCGCGCGCTTCACCTCGAGCACCTGCGAGAGGGGGAGCTTCGCGTGCTCCGCGATCTCCTCGTCGGTCGGCGGCCGCTCGAGCTTCGTCAGGAGCTCGCGCTCGGCCCGCGCGACGCGCTGCTCGCGCTCGACGATGTGGACCGGGATCCGGATCGTCCGCGACTTGTTCGCGACGCCTCGCTGCACCGCCTGGCGGATCCACCACGTCGCGTACGTGGAGAACTTGAACCCCTTCCGCCAGTCGAACTTCTCGACCGCCCGGATCAGCCCGATGATCCCCTCCTGGATCAGGTCGAGCAGCGCGAGCCCGTGCCCCTGATAGCGCTTCGCGATCGAGACGACGAGCCGGAGGTTCGAGTTGATCATCTTCTCCTTCGCCGCGACGTCGCCGCGCTCGATCCGCTTCGCGAGCTCGACCTCCTCGGCCGCCGTCAGCAGCGGGTAACGGCCCGCCTCGTTGAGGAACTGCTGGAGCGCGTCGGTCGTCGCGTACGTGAGGTCGCCGTTCACGTAGACGGCGTCCTCGGTCTCGTGCCCGCAGTCGTCCGTGATCTCGATGCCGCGCTCGTCCAGCTGCTCGTAGAGCCCGGCGACCTGCTCGTCGTCGAGCTCGAGCGCCTGGACGAGGTCCGTCAGGAGCGACAGGTTGACGCAGCCCTGCTCCTCGCCCCGGTCGAGGAGGACGGCGAGCTGGTCCTGCTGTGTCCGCTCTTCTGCCATTCCAGAGTCGAGGTTGCCCGCTCTGCGGCTTCGCCTAACGCCCCTAGCGATTTCCTTACAGCAGACCGCAGTACCTCGCCGTGTTCGGCCACGGATAGAAGCCGCGGCCGCTTTCGTATGCCCTCTCCGCGACCCAGATCTGCTCGAGCGGCGTCCAGTGGTCGGCCGTGCCCTTCCGGCGAAGCAGGTCGGGCGCGTAGGTCTGCTGGAACTCGAGGTCCATCTGGAGCCCGCCGTAGTACGGCGCACCGGGGTCGTTCCAGGGGCCCTCGAAGTGGTGGATGCAGAGCCAGTCGTGCAGGCGCGGCGGGTGCAGGGCGAGCCTCCGGGCCCGCGCCGCGCGCCTCGTCCAGAGACGGAGCACCCACTGGCGGTACGCGAGGCTCGCGATCCTGCGCTCGGATGCGCCCGAACGGGTGCGGCGCCGCCCCATCAGGCGTTCCCAACGCCAGGTCTCGAGCCGCTTCCCGGCGATTCCCCTCAACACGAGCGCCTGCTCGCGTCGGACCGCCTGGAGCGTGCGCGCCGCCCGGTGGTGCCGTCCTCGAGCGGGCGCGGCGCCGGCGGCGGCGGAAACGGAGCCGATCGCGATCACCAGCACGGCGGCGAGCGCGGCCGGCCAGGCCTGTTTACCCTGCATACAGCCTCCTTGATCGGGGGCAAGAGACGCGAGTGCCCGCGCCTGCGCGGGCTCACGGCGGGCCGGGAGGAAGCCGTCGAGGCACCCGGGACGCCCTGCCGTGTCGCTTGTTGTCGTTTGCGGCGGGCCACGCTAGCAGACCGATCCGATGTTCGTGTCCCCCGAACGGGGAAGGAAGGGGTAGATTCCGGCCGCCGAACCTACGCTCAGGTTGCCCCCGCCGGGTGCCGAAGAACGGAGGGTGGTGCGGCGCATCCTCGCCCTCGGCCTGCTCTGGCTCGCGCTCGCGACGCCCGCGCGGGCGGGCGTCGGTCTCTTCGTCGGGATCGACGACGACTCGCTGAAGTGGAACCCGCGGCCGGCGATGGAGCTGGCGCTGATGCGCGACCTCGGCGTCAGCGCGATCCGCGTGACGGTGCCGTGGGCGCCGGGCGAGACGTCGCTGACCGGCGCGGACCGGGCGATGCTCGACCGCGTCGTCGGCGCGGCCTGGGGCCTACGCGTCGTCGTGGCGCTCTACGGAACCGCGGCCGACGCCCCTCGCGACGACGCAGCGCGGACCGCGTACTGCGCGACCGCGGCGGACCTCCTCCGCCGCTACCCGTCCGTCGCCGACGTGGTCGTCTGGAACGAGCCGAACTCGGCCCGGTTCTGGCAGCCCCAGGCAGGACCGGACGGCGCGAGCCTCGTCCCGGCCGCCTACGAGGCGCTCCTCGCCCGCTGCTGGGACGCCCTCCACGCGGTCGAGCCGGACGCGAACGTCATCGCTGCGAGCGCGCCGCGTCGGCTGAACGTAACCTCGATCGCGCCTTCCGATTGGTACCGCGAGCTCGGCGCCGCCTACCGCGCGAGCGGCCGCGAGCGGCCGATCTTCGACACCGTCGGCCACAACGCGTACCCGGACAACAGCGCGCAGCGTGTCTGGGCGCGCCACCCGGGCGGCGAGATCAGCGAGGGCGACTACGCGAAGCTCATGACCGTGCTCCAGCGGGCGTTCTCCGGCAGCGCGCAGCCTCCGCCGGGGAGCGGCGGCGTCACGATCTGGTACCTCGAGCAGGGCTTCCAGAGCACGATCGCGCCGGCCAAGCGCGGTTCGTACACGGGCCAGGAGAACGACCGGTTCGCGCTGCCGCCGTCGGCAGGCCTGATTCCCGAGGGCGTCCGCGGCCCGGCGCCGGATCAGGCGACGCAGCTCGGAGACGCCGTCCGGCTCGCGTACTGCCAGCCGGCAGTCGGCGCCGTCTTCAACTTCGAGCTGGCCGACGAGACGAATCTCGGCGGCTGGCAGTCCGGCGTGCTCTGGGCCGACGGGACGCCGAAGCCCTCGTACGAGGCGTTCCGCGGGGCCGTCGCCGAGGCGCGCGAGAACGCCGTCGACTGCGCCCGCTTCCCGGAGGCCGCGCGGAGCGCCCCGACCCCGGGCGAGGTCAAGTTCACCGCACCGCCCGGCGGCTCGAAGACGAAGCCGTAGCTTCCGGACGCGTCCGGAAGGCGGACTGGCTCCGGCCCCGGACACGCGCGCGGCGGACATGACCCGGGGCCAGGCCCCAAGACGAGCCCGAACCGGACGATGAGGCGCGTGGTTGAACCGGTTGCGTGCTCGAACGCCGGAGCTGAAACGTCACGGAAGTCGCACGCGGGCCGACGTTGGGGCCAGGCCCCGCCGTTTGCCGCGGACATGCTCGGTAGGGGCGGCGGAGGCTGACACCGGCCACGGCCGCGACGGCCCTCGCCTGCCCGGTCAGCGTCCTAGCGAGAAGTACTCGTCGTTCGGGCGCCAGCCGAGGCCGCTCGCGAGGCGGTTCGTGAAGTTGAACATGGCGGTGACCTGGGCGATGTCGAAGACGTCCTCGTCCGTCCAGCCCGCGCCTCGAAGAGCCTCCACGTCCACCTCGGAGCAGCGGTCGGACGCCTCCGTCAGCCTCACCGCGTACTCGAGCATCGCCCGCTCCTTCGGCTCGAGCGACGCGTACTTCCAGCTCGTCGCGAGCTGGTCGGCGAGGATCGGGTCGCCCGTCAGCTTTCGCAGCGCGGCGGAGTGCGAGACGATGCAGTAGTGGCAGCGGTTCGTCGCCGAGACGACGACCGCGATCATCTCCCGCTGCGCCTTCGTGAGCCCGGAGTCGCCGCGCATCAGCTCGTCGTAGTAGCTCCACCAGCCGAGGAGGTGCCTCGGCCGCACCGCGAAGTAGCGCAGCACGTTCGGGACGAAGCCGATGCGCTCGCGCGGCCCTGCCCACAGCTCGGCGACCTCCGGCGGGATCTCGCCCTCGTCGGGCACGCGCAGCCAGCCCATCGCGGGCGAGTCTATTCGAGCACCGCCGGCACGAGCGCGAACTCGACGCCGTCGACGAGCCCGCGGTTCGTCAGCCGGAGCGCCGGGATCACGCCGAGCGAGAGGAAGGAGAAGAGCATGTACGGCAGCTCGAGCTCGCACCCGAGCGCGCGGTAGGCCTCGGCGAGCCGGAGCGCCTGCGCCGCGACCTCCGCGACGGAGCGGTCGGACATCAGGCCGGCGATCGGCAGCGGCAGGAGCCCGAGCACCGCGCGGTCGGCGACCGCGATCATCCCGCCGCCGACCCGCTGGAGCTCCTCGACCGCGAACAGCATGTCGTCGTCGGACATGCCCGCGACGAGCAGGTTGTGGTTGTCGTGCGCCAGCGACGTCGCGACCGCGCCGCGCCTGAGCCCGAGCCCGCGCACGAACCCGAGCCCGATCGTCCCCGGCCCGCCGTGGCGCTCGATGCTCGCCAGCTTGGCGAGGCCGAGCCCCGCCGACGCCCGGACCTCGCCGTCGACGACCGGCGCCTCGACGACGAGGTGCTCCGTCGTCACCGTGCCCGACGAGACGCCGATCGCGCGAACGCGCACCCGCTCGCCCGACGCACGCACCCGTAGATCGGTCGCCGTCATCGGCCGGCCGAGCCGGATCGACGCCCGCGCCTCGGGCGGATACTCGAACGCCGGCAGCTCCCCCACCTCGCGCCCGTCGGCGAGCACCCGGTGCGCGCGCAGCTCGCGCAGGTCCTCGACGAAGAGGACGTCCGCGAGCCGGCCCGGGGCGATCGAGCCGACGTCGTGCCGGACGCCGAAGTACTCCGCCGGCGCCAGCGTGGCCATCTGGATCGCGACGAGCGGGTCGATCCCGCACTCGATCGCCCGGCGCACGGCGCGGTCCATGTGCCCGTCCTCGACGATCGTCTCCGGCAGCACGTCGTCCGTGACGAGCAGGCAATGCCGAGGGTCGACGCCGTCCTCGGTCAGCACGGAGGCGAGCGCCGCGACGTCGCGGAACGTCGAGCCCTCGCGGAACTGCACCCACATGCCGGCCCGGAGCTTCGCGAGCGCGTCCTCGCGCCCGGTCGTCTCGTGGTCGGAGTCGACGCCGGCGGCGATGTACGCCTGCAGCCGGTGGTCGCGCCAGCCGGCGAGGCTCCAGTGGCCCGTGACGGGCTTGCCGCGGACGAGCGTCTCCGCGATCTCGCCGTGCACGTCGACCTCGCCGTCGATCACGCCCGGCATGTTCATCATCTCCCCCAGCCCGGCGACGCCCTCCCACTCCAGCGCCGCCGCGATCTCGGCCGGGCCGAAGACCGCACCGGCGTCCTCGAACCCGGGCAGCGCCGGAACGCACGACGGCACCGCGAGGAAGACCTTCAACGGCAGCCGCCGGCCCTCCTCGAGCATCCAGCGGATCCCGTCGAGGCCGAACACGTTCGCCATCTCGTGGTTGTCGATGAAGGCCGTCGTCGTGCCGCGCGGCAGCACCGCCTCCGCGAAGCGCGTCACCGTGACCATCGTGCTCTCGACGTGGAGGTGCGTGTCCACGAGCCCGGGGACGAGGAACGCGCCGTCTGCGTCGATCACCTGCGTGTCCGGCCCGCGCGTGTGGGCCGCGTCTCCGAACATCGCGACGCGCCCGTGCCGGACGGCCACGTCCACGCCGTCGAGCACCTCGCGCGTGTGGACGCAGACGAGGCGGCCGTTCCGGATCAGCAGGTCGGCCGGCTCGCGGCCCATGCACACCGCGGTGAGCGAGCGGCCGGTTTCGGCGAGGCTCTTTCGCGCCGCCGGCAGCGGCGGGCTCAGTGGGCCTCCTCCTCGAGCCCGACCGCCTCGAGGGCCGCGTTCAGGTGCGGGTAGTCCTCGACACGCACGACGCGGCCCTCGCGGATCGTCACGATCGCCGAGTAGCGGCCGACGGTGTAGTAGCGGCGCGTCTGCAGCGGCCGATCGTCCGTCGGGTCGGCTTCGACGCCGGCAAAACGCGCTGCGATGACGACCTGGTCCCCGACGGCGATGCAGCGCTCGAGCTCGATCCGGTAGCCCTCGGCGAGCCGCTCGGCGAGGACCGCCATCACGTCGCCGTGGTCGATGGCCGGCCACGAGCCCTCGAGCCCGACCCATTCGATGTCCGGGTCGAGCATCTCGGCGATCGTGTCGAGGTCGCCCGCGAGGAACGCGTAGTAGCCCTTGAGGACGAGCTCGCTCAGCTCCTGGCTCATCGAGACAACTTACGCGAGCGCTGCGGCGACCCGCGCTGGCTCCGCGGCCGCCGCGACGAGCGCGAGGAGCACCTCGGCCAGCTGCTCGCGAAGGTCGGAGTCGAGGAGCCGTCCGGCGTCGTCGAAGCGCGTGTGGGCGTGCCCGACCGCGAGCTCGGCCTCGGGAACGCGCGCGCCGCTCGCTCCGAGCACCTTCCGGAGCTCCGCCTGCGCCCACACGGCGCCGAACGCTCCCGCGCTCGCCCCGACGACGGCCACCGGCTTGTCCCGGAGCGCGGCCGCCGCCCGCGGCCGCGACGCCCAGTCGAGCGCGTTCTTCAGCTGGCCGGGTACCGACGAGTTGTACTCCGGGGTCGAGATCAGGAGTGCGTCGGCATCGGCGATCGCCGCTCGCAGGCGCGCGACCGCCGCGGGCGCCGGCTCGACGTCGGCGTCCTCGTCGTACGGCGGGACGTCGCGGAGCCCCTCGAACAGCTCGAGCTCGACCCCGTCCGGCAGCAGCCCGGCCGCCGCATGGAGCAGCCGCGTGTTGTGGGAACCGACGCGGAGGCTGCCCGAGATACCGAGGATCCGCATGGCTACGCCTTCACGAAGAAGAGCTCTGCGCTCAGCGTGACGTCGTTCGCGAGCGCCGGCTCGCCGCTCGGCAGCGGCAGGTTCCAGTCGAGGCCGAACTCGGTGCGGTCGAACGTCGTCGAGAGCCTGAGCCCGATGCGCTCGCGTCCGAAGGCGTCGGTGAGCGGGCCCGAGCTCGAGCCGCCGAGCGCGACGTCGCGGGTGACGCCGCGGACCGTGAGCTCCCCGTCGGCCTCGACGCGGCCGTCCTCGAACCGCAGCTGGTCGGCCTCGAACCGGAGCTCCGGGTAGCGAGGGGCGTCGAAGAAGTCCGGGCCCTGCAGGTGCGCCGAGAGGTTCTCGTCCTTCGCGTCGATCGCCGACGTCGGGGCGCGTCCGGCGAGCCGCGCGCCTGCGTCCGCGACCTCGAGCGTCGCGTCGACGTTCCGCACCTCGCCCCGGAAGGCGCCGCCGAGGTACGGGATCTCGAAGGTCACGGACGAGTGAACCGGGTCGAGCTGCCACGTTCCCGTCGGGATGAAGGTGGATACTGCGCTCGTGGACATTGTGGCCTCCTGTTGAGTGGACTACTATTGAGTGCGCAAGCATCCTATCGAACAGACTGTTGAGTCGTCAAGTGTTGAGCGAGCAAGCTTTAGCCCCGTCGTCGGTCCAGGCGTTCACGCGTCTCCTCCGCGCGCACGCGGCGGTCACGCGGCAGCTCAGCAGCGAGCTGCAGGCATCCCACGGCCTGACGATCAACGACTACGAAGCGCTCTACCTGCTCTCCGTCGCCGAGGGCAGGCGGTTACGGCGCGTCGACCTCGCTCAGCAGCTGCTGCTGACGCCGTCCGGCGTCACCCGGCTGCTCGAAGGACTCGAGGAGGCGGGGCTCGTCGAGCGGCAGACCTGCTCCGAAGACCTCCGCGTGACGTACGCGGCGCTGACGGACGCCGGCGCCGGCAAGCTGGAGTCCGCGTCGTGCGGCCACGTCGGCTCGATCCGGACGCTCTTCGAGGGGCACCTGAGCCGCGACGAGCTCGACCGGCTCGCCGAGCTGCTCGGGCGCCTGCCGGGCGTCGGCGACGCCTGCTGCTGACGGTGCGCCTCAGAGCTCGCGCACCAGCTGCGGCAGCACCCGCTGGAAGGCCTCGGCGTACCTGACGCCGGCGGCGCCCGACGCGCGGCGGGCATGGTTGGCGCGCTGCTCGGCCCGCTGGTCGTAGTACGTCTGGAGGTACTGCTGCGAGGCGAAGGCGCGCATGGCTTCGCGCTTGCGCTCGATCACCGGCGTGATGTCGAGGAACGTCGTCGGCGTGAAGTTGCACAGCTCGGGCTGGTGGGGCTCGAAGAGGTAGAGCTCGGGCGGCGAGATCGTCGTGAACCCGCTCGGGACGCCGGCGCCCGCAGCGAGGGCGCGCGCCCGGTCGACCGCGGCGTAGGCGGCCGGGTGGTCCGGATTGAACGGGTCCCGGTCCGTGTGCGTGACGATCGCGTCGGGAGCGGCCTCGCGGATCGCGTCGGCGAGCGCAAGCAGCCGATCGCCCGAGATCTCGAGCGGGTAGTCGCCGAAATCGAGGCAGCGAAAGGTCGCGCCGAGCGCCGCTGCCGCCCGCTCGGCCTCGCCATGGCGGATCCGCTTGACGTTCTCGACCGTCTGATCTGCCTCCTTCCAGAGCTCGCCCGACTCGCCGCGCTCGCCGTACGAGAGCGAGAGCACCATCGCCTCGCCGCCGCCGTCGGCCGCGAGCGCGAGCGCCCCGCCGGCGCGCCAGACGAAGTCCGCCGCGTGCGCCCCGACGACGAGCAGCCGGCGACTCATCGTCCCCTCCGGACACGCCCGGTGCCAGGCGTCGGCGGCGCAGCCGCCTGTCCGCGGAGCGAGCCAGTGGAGGGGGCTCCGGGGGAACCAGGTTCCCGCGGCGGGCGCCGCAACCGCCCGGAACGGACATCGTCCCCCGCAGACGGGTCCGGTGCCAGGCACCACCCGTCCTTCCAGACGCGGCCGCCAGGGTCAGCCATGTGCCGGCTCACGGTCGCGGGCGAGCTCCTCGAGCCACTCGCGGGTGGCTGCGGCGATGCGGGGCTCGACGCCGAGCTCGTCGAGGAGCTCGACGCAGGCGGCGAGCTCGTCGGCCCGCCTGAGGGCGTGCGCCGCGCTGCCCTCCAGCAGCCGCTGCAGGAGCCCGGGTTGGGGACGCGCCAACACCGCGTCGATCTCGGCGAGGATCCAGTCCTGGCAGCCGGCCTCGCGCCCGGCTGCGACGCTCTCGGCGGCGGCGGCCGCGAGGCCCTTCATGAAGACGCTGCGGACGAGCTTCCGCGCAGCCGCCGCGCCCGTCTCCGGGCCGACGCTCTCGACCGGCATGCCGAGCGGCGCGAGCAGCTCCACGACCCGATCCGCCCCGGGGCCGCTGACGAGCGCCGGCGTCCGCACGCCGTTTCCCGGCACCGGCCCGAGCAGCGCGAGATCGGCGAAGAGCGCCCCGCTCGGCCCGACCGTCGCCTCGACCTCCCGCTTCACGCCGGCCGACGCCGCATTCGCATCCGCGTAGAGCTGCCCGGGCGCGAGAGCGGCTGCGACAGCTCGAGCCGCACCGACGGAGGCCCGCGCCGAGTTGAGGCTGACGACGAGCTGCACGCCCGACACCGCCTCCCCGGCCGAGTCGGAAGGATCCACGCCGTCGACCGACGAGCCCGCCGGATCGAAGCCGCTCACGGAGACGCCGGCGCGCACGAGATCGCGTGCGATCGCCGATCCCGCCTCGCCGAGGCCGAGGAACGCGGCGCTGTGCAGAGGCTCGACCACTCCGGCCGGCATCCTAAGCGCGGCGCGAGCACCCGCACCGGCCGTACAGTTCCGGCTCGTCGCCCGTCCCGAAAGGAGCCGAGACATGTCCGAGAACGTCGTCGTCCAGGTGCGGCACAACGGCCCGTACCTCGTCCAGGGCCCGTTCACGCTCGTCGACGCGGACGGGAACGAGTACACCCTGCCGCAGGGCAAGGCGGTCGCGCTCTGCCGCTGCGGCGGCTCGACGACGAAGCCGTTCTGCGACGGCACCCACTCGCGGACGGGCTTCGAGGCCGCGGAGAGGGCGGTCGCTGCCGAGGTCGCGGAGGAAGGCGCCGCCTAGGGGCTCTTCCAGCCGACCTCGAGCAGGTACGCCACCATGACGTCCTGACCGGCTACGGCCAGGTGGTACGCGTCCGAGAGCTCCTCGACGCGCTGGATCTGCGGCTTGTTCTCCTCGAAGAGCGGACCGAACGGGAAGAAGCTGAAGTCGACGACCCGGCTCTGCAGGCCGAGGCGCTGCAGCCGGCGCTCGGTCTCGCGCTGGCCGACGATCGAGAGCTGCATGAGGTAGGCGACGCCGCCCGGCTCGAGTACGCGCGGGAGGATCCCGAGGAAGTGGTCGAGCAGGCTGCGGCCCCAGTAGTCGAGCGGCCGGTGGCCGGTCGGCTCGGCGAACGGGTCGACCGGCATCTGGTAGAGGCTCGCGACGACGACGTCGAAGCGCTCCTCGGGCTCCCACTCGTAGAGATCGATGTCGTCGCCCGTGACGCGGTCGGAGACGCCGTGCCGGAACGCATTCGCGAGCGTGTTCCCGATCGCGGCGCGGTCGATGTCGATCGCGTGCACGCGGCTCGCGCCGTTCAGCCCGAGCTGGACGGTGAGGATCCCGCAGCCGCAGCCGACGTCGAGGCAGCTCTTCCCCTCGCCGATCCCGTTGAGGAAGAGGTGCTTCCAGCAGAGGTAGCTCCCCTGCGTCGGCACGAACACGCCCGGATCGACGGTCAGATGCGGGAACGGCAGCGGGTAGAGGCCGCGGCCGAGCTCGTCCGTCCAGACGGGCGGCTCCGGCTCGGCGGACACGCCGTCGGCGGCCAGCGAGTCGACGAGCGACGGCCGGCGACGACCCGGCTTCGTATCCCGCACGGCTTCTGCGAGCGCCCTGACGTGCTCCGGGGTGACGCCGCAGCAGCCGCCGATGATCTGCGCGCCCTCGTCCCGCCAGGACAGGGCCAGCTCGGCGTACTCCTTCGGCCCGATCTGCTCGTCGAAGCGCCAGAGCGAGCCGATCAGGTGGCCCAGGTTCGGGTAGACGCCGAGCGGCAGCTCCGTGAAGTCGCGGAGCCAGGAGATGATTCCGGGCACGTGCTCGACCGGCAGGCAGTTGATGAGGAGCGCGCTGACGCCCATCTCCTCGAACCGCCGGGCAGCCCGGCCGAAGAGGTCACCCTCCGGCGGGCCCCAGTGCTGGCCGTAGACGCCGCAGACGCCGTGTCGGCAACGGCGGAACGAGAGCCACACCGGCAGGCCCGTCTGCAGCAGCCGCTCGACGGTGTCGAACGTCTCCGGCTCGCGGATCAGCGTCAACGTCTCGAGCAGGATCAGGTCGGGCGGGTCCTCCTCGAAGACGCGGGCGAGCAACTCGACCGTCGCCTGCCGCGACGACGAGTTGACCTCCTCCGCGATCGAGAACGCGACCGCGCACTCGCCCTGCTTCCCGCGCTCGTCGATCGCGCGCCGCGCGAGCCGGATCCCGAGCCGCGCGATGTCCATCCAGTGCCCGAGCTCGGGGCTCCCCGGCGCCGTGCGGCGCGCGACCTCGGGCGCGGAGAGGATCGACCACGTGTTGGTCGAGAGGACGTCGGCGCCCGCGTCGACGTAGCTGCCGTGCACGTCGAGCACCGACTGGGGCGAGCGGTACAGCGCCCACGTGCCCCAGAGGTTCGGATCGGGCCCCTGCTCGCCCCCGAGCGGCCGCAGCCGCTGGAGCTCGGTCGCAACGCCGCCGTCGAGGACGACGCAGCGCTGGGCAGCCAGCAGCTCGTCGAGCCTGCGGTACGCCGGTGAGCGAGAAGCAGTGAGGTTGGCAGTGGTCATTCGACTCTCACCTCGCTTGGTTCGGCGGAGGCGGGCTTTGCCCGCCGCAGCCACGGCGCGCGTAGGCGCGTGTGGCTGAAGGGAAGGGGGCTCGTGGGGGAAACGTCTGTTTCCCCCACGTTAGGTCCCCTCGTCCCAGCTGGCCAGGTACCGCTCCTGCTCCGCCGTCAGCTTGTCGATCTCCACGCCCATCGTCGCGAGCTTCAGCCGCGCGATCTCGCGGTCGATCTCCTCCGGCACGACGTAGACCTTCGGCTCGAGCTCGTCCGCGTGCTTGACGGCGTGCTCGGCCGAGAGCGCCTGGTTCGCGAACGACATGTCCATCACCGACGCCGGATGTCCCTCCGCCGCCGACAGGTTCAGGAGCCGCCCCTCCGCGAGCAGGTAGACGGTCCGGCCGTCGCCGAGCTCGTAGCCCTGCACGAACTCTCGCGCCTCGGTGACGCCGGTCGAGAGCCCCTCGAGCGCCGGGATGTCGATCTCGACGTTGAAGTGGCCCGTGTTGGAGAGGATCGCGCCGTCCTTCAGCACCTCGAAGTGCTCGCGCCGGAGGACGTGCTTGTCGCCGGTGGCCGTCACGAAGATGTCGCCCTCCTGCGCCGCCTGCTCCATCGCGAGCACCTCGAAGCCGTCCATCACCGCCTCGAGCGCGCGCATCGGGTCGACCTCGGTCACGATCACGTGCGCGCCCATGCCCTTCGCGCGCATCGCGACGCCCCGGCCGCACCAGCCGTAGCCCGCGACGACGAACTTCCGGCCGGCGAGCAGCACGTTCGTCGCCCGGATCAGCCCGTCGATCGTCGACTGGCCGGTCCCGTAGCGGTTGTCGAAGAGGTGCTTCGTCTGCGCCTCGTTGACCGCGATCACCGGGAAGCAGAGCTTGCCCTCGGCCTCGAGCGCCTTCAGCCGGATGACGCCGGTCGTCGTCTCCTCCGTCCCCGCGATGACGTCGTCGAGCTGCTCGCGCCGGCTCGAGTGGAGGACGCCGATCACGTCGGCTCCGTCGTCCATCGTCAGCTGCGGGCGGTGGTCGACCGCGGCCTGGATGTGCGAGTAGTACGTGTCGTTGTCCTCGCCCTTGATCGCGAAGACCGGGATCTCGTACTCGGCGACGAGCGCCGCAGCCGTGTCGTCCTGCGTCGAGAGCGGATTCGACGCGCAGACGACGACGTCGGCGCCGCCGGCCTTCAGCGTGCGCATCAGGTTCGCCGTCTCCGTCGTCACGTGCAGGCAGGCCGAGACCCGATAGCCGTCGAGTGGCCGCTCCCGCTCGAACCGCTCGCGGATCGCCGCGAGGACGGGCATCTGCCGGTCGGCCCAGAGGATCCGGCGCACGCCTCCCGGCGCGAGCCCGAGATCCTTGACGTCGTACTCCGTGATCGCGCTCACCCTGCTCCTTTCAGTCGCGCAGGCGCGCCAGCACGGGCGGCTCCGCGAAGACGGTCATCTGCTTGAACTCCTGGAATCGATCGGCGATCTCCTGCTGCGTCAGCCGCTGCAGCCGCTCGCTGCCGAAGTCCTCGACGCAGAACGACGCGAGCACCGAGCCGTAGACGGCGGCGCAGCGCAGGTCGTTGTCCGAGAACTCGGTCGTGCCGAGCGCGTCGAGGAAGCCGAAGAAGCCGCCGGCGAACGTGTCGCCCGCCCCGGTCGGGTCGAGGACGGTCTCGAGCGGATACCCCGGGATCGAGAAGAACCCCCGGTCCGTGAACATGCACGCGCCGTACGAGCCCTGCTTCACGAGCAGCACCCGCGGCCCGAGCTCGCGCGTCTGCCGCGCCGCGACCGCCAGGTTCGGCACGCCGGTCAGCATCCGCACCTCGGCGTCGTTGAAGACGAGCACGTCGACGACGCCGATCGTCTTCAGCAGCGAGTCCCTGGCCGAGTCGATCCAGTAGTTCATCGAGTCGAGGCCGACGAGGGCGGCGCCCGAGCACTGCTCGCGGACGCGCCGCTGCAGGTCCGGCTGGATGTTCGCGAGGAACGTGATCCGCGCGTCGCGCGAGTTCTGCGACAGCTCCGGGTCGAAGTTCGCGAACACGTTCAGCTGCGTGTCGAGCGTGTGCGCGACGGCCATGTCCTCCTCGTAGCGGCCGGCCCAGAAGAACGACTTCTGTCCCTGGACCTGCTCGAGGTCGTCGATGTTGATGCCGCGCGCGTTGAAGACGGCGAACTCCTCGTCGCCGAAGTCCTCGCCGACGACGCCGACGACGTTCACGTCGGTGAAGAAGCTCGCCGAGAGCGAGAAGTGCGTGGCGGCGCCGCCCAGGATGCGCTCGCGCTTGCCGAACGGCGTCTCGAGCGCGTCGAATGCGACGGAGCCGACGACGGTGACCGCCATGTCACCACGTGCGTGCCAGGCTGAAGCCAGGCACGCGGCGTCGCTGACAGAGAGCCTTGCCGTTCATCGCCCGACGGGCTCGGCGACGGCGAGCCCGGCCGCCTGCCGGAGCGCCTCCGCCTTGTCCGTCCGCTCCCACGTGAAGTCGTGGTCGTCGCGACCGAAGTGCCCGTACGCGGCGGTCTTCGCGTAGATCGGCCGGCGCAGGTCGAGGTCGCGCAGGATCGCCGCCGGCCGCAGGTCGAAGTACTCGCGGATCAGCTCCTCGATCCTCGTGACCGGCACCTGCTCGGTCCCGAAGCACTCGACCTGGATCGAGAACGGCCGCGCGACGCCGATCGCGTACGCGACCTGCAGCTCGCAGCGGTCGGCGAGGCCGGCCGCGACGACGTTCTTCGCGACGTAGCGCGCCGCGTACGCCGCCGAGCGGTCGACCTTCGTCGGATCCTTCCCGGAGAAGGCGCCGCCGCCGTGTCGTGCAGAGCCCCCGTACGTGTCGACGATGATCTTGCGGCCGGTCAGGCCGGTGTCGCCCATCGGCCCGCCGACGACGAAGCGGCCGGTCGGATTCACGTAGACGAAGTCGTGGTGCTCGAGGCGCTTCTCGTCGTACATGTGGCGTGGCAGGATCGGGATCAGGACGCGCTCGATCAGGTCGGGCTTGATCAGCGACTGCGCGTCGATCCCGGGCGCATGCTGCGTCGAGATCAGGACGCGCTCGATCTCGACCGGCGTCTGGCGGCCGTGCTCGTCCACCTCGTAGCGGACGGTCACCTGCGACTTCCCGTCCGGTCGGAGGTACTTGAGGTCGTCGGCCTTGCGCACCTCGGCGAGCCGCTTGCAGATCTTGTGCGCGAGCGTGATCGGCAGCGGCATCAGCTCGTCCGTCTCGCGGCACGCGTACCCGAACATCATCCCCTGGTCGCCCGCGCCGACCCGGTCCAGCGGGTCGGCGTCGTTGGGGTCGTGCTGGGACTCGAACGAGGCGTCGACGCCCTGCGCGATGTCGGGCGACTGCCGGTCGAGCGCGACGATGACGCTGCAGGTCTCGGCGTCGAACCCGTACTCCGAGCGCGTGTAGCCGATCGTGGCGATCCGCTCGCGGACAAGGCGGGGGATGTCGACGGTCGCCGAGGTCGTGATCTCGCCGCCCACGAGCGCGAGGCCCGTCGTCACGAACGTCTCGCACGCGACCCGCGCGTACGGATCGGCCTCGAGCATCGCGTCGAGGATCGTGTCCGAGACCTGGTCGGCGAGCTTGTCGGGGTGACCCTCGGTGACCGACTCGGACGTGAACTGGAACTCGCGCGGAGTTCGGAAGTCGTCGGAGCTCATGCGCAGGCTTCTCCTCTTGGTCTTCGAAGCTTCTGGCGGATTGGAGGGCCGTACTGTAATTTTCGGCGCCCGGGATGGCAAGAACAGCGAACGATATTCGATCGACCCCGTCTCACGTCGAGCTGGACCGAATCGACCGGCTCCTCCTCGATGCGCTGCAGAAGAATGCACGGATCTCGAACAAGGATCTCGCAGACCATGCGGGCCTCGCGCCCTCGACCTGTCTCGAACGGCTGCGCCGGCTGCGCGAGCGGGGCGTGCTGCGCGGCTTCCACGCCTCGGTCGACCTCACCCGGCTCGGCCGGCCCACGCAGGCGATCATCGCCATCCGGCTGCGCGTGCACGACAGGAGCCAGATCGACGCGTTCTACCAGCACGTGATCGACATACCCGAATCGCTCGCCGTCTTCCACGTCAGCGGCAGCGACGACTACCTGATCCACTGCGCCGTCCGGGACACCGCCCACCTCCGGGCGCTCGTGCTCGACCTGACCGCGCGGCCCGAGGTCGACCACGTCGAGACTCGGCTCGTGTTCGACCACGTCCGCAAGCCCGTCGTCGAGCCGCTCGTCGAGTGAAGCCGGCGGCGGACTTCTCGGTCGCCGCGTATCTGGACGCGCTCGGCGCGGGCACGCCGGCGCCGGCGAGCGGGTCGGGGGCGGCGCTCTGCGGGGCGATCGGCGCGGCGCTCGCGGAGCTGGCGGCGCGGGTGACGGGCGATGTGGCCGCGGCGGACGAGCTCGTCGGGCTGCGCGCCCGGCTGGTCGCACTCGCGGACGAGGACGCGGAGGCGTACACGGCGTTCATGCGCACGCGCGCCGACGCGGAGCGGGAGCGGACGATCGACGTGCCGCTGGCGATCGCCGAGGCCGCCCGGAGGGTCGTGGCCTCCGCGCGCCGGCTCGTGGAGTCCGGGAAGCCGAGCGTCCGGGGCGACGCCGAGGCGGGCACGGAGCTCGCGGCTGCCGCGGCCCGTGTGGGCGCACGCCTCGTCGAGCTCAACCTCAAAGGGGGAGACGACCCGCGGCTCGCGCGCGCCCGGGCCGCCATGTCGCTACAAGACGACTTGCCGTTGTAGCTATGTTGCCTCCATGGAGGTCGGAATCCGCGAGCTGCGCGCCGACCTGAGCCGCTACCTCAAGCGCGTTCAGGCGGGCGAGGAGATCGTGATCACCGATCGCGGGAAGGCGGTCGCCCGCATCGTCCGCATGAGCGGGCGACGGAAGATCGACGAGCTGATCGAGCAAGGGCTCGTGCTTCCGGCCAGGAGCCGCACCGGGTGGCTGCCGGAGCCCATCCAGCCGAACGGCACCGTGAGCGACCTGATCGAGCGCTGATCTTCTATTTCGACAGCTCGGCGCTCGTGAAGCTGGTGCTCGTCGAGCCGAGCACGATGCAGACGCAGCGACACTGGCGCGCCTCGGACCGTCGCGTGGCGTCGGTCACCGCCTATGCCGAGGTGCGGGCCGCAACCGCGGCTGCCGCGCGAGCAAACCGGATCTCGGCGTCCGCACACGAGTACGCGAAGCGTCTGTTCGAGCAGCTCTGGACGGAGGTCGATCTCGTCCCGTTGACGCAGACGGTCGCCCGTCGGGCGGGCGAGCTCGCCGAGGTGCACGCATTGCGTGGGTACGACGCCATTCAGCTCGCCTCGGCCGAGACCGTCGCCGACGCGGAGACAGTCCTGGTCTCGTCCGACCGGCGCGTCCTCGCCGCGGGACCGCGCTCGGCATCGCGATCGCGCCCGTCAGCGACTGAGCGTCGCGCCGTCGCCCGCCCAGCCGAGCTCACGCGAGATCGCCCGCGCGCGCTTGAGCAGATGTGGCAGCGCCGCGCGCGCCGGGCCGCGGCCGAAGCGCGGGATCGGGCCCTGCAGGGCGACGACCGCCGCGAGCTCACCTCGCGAGCCGAACACCGGCGCCGCGATCGCGTTCAGCCGCGGCTCGCGCTCCTCGTAGGCCTCCGCCCACCCCTGCTCGCGGATGCGCGCGAGCTCGGCGGCCAGCTCGGCCGGATCCGTCATCGTCCGCTCGGTGTACGCGGCGAGCGGCGGCTCCGGGACGCGGCCCGTGAACGCCAGCATGACCTTGCCGGCCGCCGTCGCGTGACCGACCGACGGGCGGCCGAGACGCGTCACGCTCTGGACGTAGTGGTCGGTCGGGACGAAGTCGACGGTGATCGCGTCACGCTCGCCGGGGACGGACAGCGTCGCCGTCTCGCGGACGGTCTCGACGAGCGCCTCCAGGTGCGGCCGGGCGACGTTCCGGACGTCGAGGCGGGCCAGCACCGCGTTGCCGAGCTGGACGAGCCGGATGCCGAGCCGGTAGCGGCTCGTCTCCTCGTCGAACTCGACGAGCCCGCCCTCGAGCAGGGTCCCGAGCTGGCGCGACGCCGTGCTCGGCGTCGTCCCCGTCCGGCGGGCGACGTCGTTCGTGCCGAGCGCGCCCGCCTCGGCGAGCGCCTCGAGGATCGCGAGCGACCGCCGGGCCGAGCCGACACGGCCGCGGGAAGGTTGACCCGTCCGCGCCACGTCCGTACAATTGCATATTCCAGGATGGAATTGCAAAATACGCGATAGCCGGTGTCCTTCCTCCTCCCCTGCCCCCACTGCGGCCCGCGCGACGTGAACGAGTTCGCGACGACCGGTGAGGTCCTCGTCCGGCCGAAGGGCAAGCCGTCGATCACCGAACTGACGGATTACATCTACTTCCGGCGCAACGTCGCCGGCGTCCAGCGCGAGTGGTGGTACCACCGTCAGGGCTGCGGAACCTGGTTCCTCGCCGAGCGGGACACGCGCACGAACGAGGTCCTGAAGGTGGAGCTACCAGGATGAGACTTCCGCCTCAACCCGGCGAAGCGATCGACAGGGCCGAAGAGGTCGTGTTCGTGTTCAACGAAACGCGCGTGAGCGCGTTTCGTGGGGACACGATCGGCTCGGCGCTCTACGCGGCGGGCCGGCGCGTCTTCTCCCGGAGCTTCAAGTACCACCGCCCGCGCGGCCTTCTCTGCTGCACGGGCCACTGCCCGAACTGCCTGATGACGGTCGACGGCGTGCCGAACGTCCGCGTCTGCACGGAGCCCGTGCGGCAGGGGGCGATCGTCAAGTCGCAGAACGTGCTCGGCTCGCTCGAGTTCGACGCACTCGCGATCACCGACCGGATCGGCGGCCCGTTCACGCCCGTCGGGTTCTACTACCGGACGATGATCCGTCCGCGGCGCGCGTGGCCGCTCTACGAGAAGTTCCTGCGCAACGTCGCGGGCCTCGGCCGGATCGACCCGGAGGCGGCGACGCACCGGCGCTACGACGTCGAGCACCGCCGCGCCCGCGTGCTCGTGATCGGCGGCGGGCGCTCGGGCCGGGAGGCGGCGCTGACGGCAGCCGCCGGCGGACCCGGCGTCGTCCTCGTGGACGAGACGAGCCGCCTCGCCGGCGAGAAGCTCGAGGGCGTCGAGGTGCTCACGTCGGCGCGCGCGATCGGCCTCTACGAGGGCGGCCTCGTCCCCGTCGACGCCGGCGGCGTCCTCTACCGCTTCCGCGCGGAACGGATCGTCATCGCCACGGGCTCGGTCGAGCAGCCGCTCCTCTTCCCCGGCAACGACCTGCCCGGCATCGTGCTGCCTTCGGCAGCGCGACGCCTGATCCGTGATTGGAGCATTCGTCCCGGCCGGCGGGCGGTCGTCATCGCGACAGACGGGCGCGGCCTGGACGTCGTCGCGGATCTGGAGAGCGCAGGAACCGAGGTCGTCCGCGTCGTGGACCTGCGCGAGCGCGACCTCAGCTCGCTGGAGGCGGAAGGAAGAAAGGGCCTGCGCAGAGTCCGAGTCGACGGCGAGGCCGTCGACTGCGACCTCGCGGTCGTCTCGGGCGGCCGGCAGCCGGCGTACTCGCTGCTCGCCCAGATCGGCGCGCGCGTCGAGTACGACGCCGGACGCGGCGTCTTCGTCCCGACGAGCCTGCCGGCAGGGGTCGAGGCGATCGGCTCGGTGACGGGCGCCGGGCTCGCCCAGCGTGTCCCGAAGCCGGCGTACGCCGGCGGCAAGGGGAAGTGCTTCGTCTGCGTCTGCGAAGACGTGACCGGCAAGGACTTCGATCGGGCAATCCGCGAGGGCTTCGACTCGATCGAGCTCGCGAAGCGCTACACGACGGTGACGATGGGCCCGTGCCAGGGGAAGCTCTGCCATCTGCCGTCGATCCGGCTGTACGCCCAGAAGACCGGCGTGGACGAGGCCGCGATCGGCACGACCACGGCGCGGCCGCCGTGGGGGCCGGTCGAGATGGGCCTGCTCGCCGGGCGGCATCTCGAGCCCGTCAAGCGGACGTCGCTCCATTTCCGGCACGAGGAGGCGGGCGGCCAGATGATGTGGGCCGGCGCCTGGAAGCGGCCGCATTCGTACGGCGACGCGGCCGCCGAGGTGCGCGCCGTCCACGAGTCCGTCGGCGTCATCGACGTCTCGACGCTCGGGAAGCTGATCGTCGAGGGACCGGACGCGGCGACGTTCCTCGAGCGCCTGTATCCGAACCGGTTCGCCGACCTGCGCGTGGGCCGGATCCGCTACGGCGTCCTCACGACCGACGGCGGGCGGATCATGGACGACGGAACGATCGCCCGCCTCTCCGACGAGCGCTTCTACGTGACGACGACGTCGAGCGGGTCCGAGGCCGTCAACGAGTGGTTCGAGTGGTGGAACGCCATCTGGCGCTACGACGTCGAGATCGTCAACGTCACGGGCGCCCTGGCGGCCGTGAACGTCGCGGGGCCGCAGGCGCGCGACGTGCTCGCGCGGCTGACCGATGCGGATGTGTCCAACGCCGGCCTGTCGTATCTCGACGCGCGCGAGCTCGCCGTCGCCGGCGTGCCCTGCCTCGCGCTGCGGATCGGCTTCGTCGGCGAGCTCGGCTACGAGCTCCACTTCGCGAGCCCCGCCGCCGAGCACCTGTGGGACCGGCTCGTCGCCGGGGGCGCGCGGCCGTTCGGGCTCGAGCCGCAGCGCGTGCTCCGGCTCGAGAAGCAGCACGTGATCGTCGGCCAGGACACGGACTCCGAGTCGAACCTGATCTCCGCCGGCATGCCCTGGATCGTCAAGCTCGAGAAGGACGACTTCGTCGGCCGCGGCGCCGTCGAGCTCGCCCGCGAGCGCGGGATCCGCGAGCAGCTCGTCGGCTTCACGATGCCCGACAACGCGCTCCCCGCCGAGGGCGCGCAGGTCGTCGTCGCCGGGCGGCCCGCCGGCCGCGTAACGAGCGCGCGGCTGTCGGAGCGGCTCGGCCGCGTCGTCGGGCTCGCGTGGGTCTCGCCGGAGCACGGCGAGGGCGACGAGTTCCAGGTCCGCGTCGACGGGATCGAGCGAACCGCGAAGGTCGCGCTCGCACCGTTCTACGACCCTTCCGGGGAGAAGCTGCGGTCGTGACGGAGCTCGCGTTCCTCTCGCCCGACCGCTGCGCGCCCGAGGTGAAGCTCGCCTCGCCGCTCGCGCGCGTCGCCGTGCGCGACCTGTTCGGGATCGGCGTGCTCGAGCTGCGCGGCGAGCTTCCGTCCTCCGTCGAGGCGGGCGAGGAGCTCGTTCGCCTGACGCCCGACCGCGCGCTCCTCGTCACGGCCGGCTCGCCGGCGGTTGCGCGCGAGCGACTCCGCGGCCCGGGGACGCGCGTCTACGACCTGACGGCCGGCTTCGCGGCGCTCGAGGTCGAGGGCGAGACGCTCTTCCGCCGGTTGACCGACCTCGACCCCGCGAAGCTGCCGGCCGCAGGGCCGGTCGCGCGCGGCGTCGGCGGAGTCGTGACGCGCACCGCGTCGGGCACGTTCTGCATCCTCGTGCCGCAGGAGTACGGCCACTACGTCGCCGAGGTCGTCCTCGACCTCCAGCAGGGGCTCGCGTGAAGGACGTCTTCCGGGTGCGGCCGATGTGGCGCAAGCGGCGCGAGCTGAAGCAGCGCTACGACGTCGTGATCGTCGGCGGCGGCTCCCATGGGCTCGCGACGGCCTACTACCTCGTGAAGAACCACGGCGTCCGCAACGTCGCGGTGCTCGAGAAGTCGTACATCGGCTCGGGCGCCGCCGGCCGGAACACGACCATCGTCCGCTCGAACTACCGGACGCCCGAGGGCGCGGCCTTCTACCAGAGGAGCGTCGAGCTCTACGAGGGGCTCTCGACCGACCTCGACTTCAACGTCATGTTCTCGCAGCACGGGCACCTGACGCTCGCGCACACCGACCGCGCGCTGATCACCTCGCAGGAGCGCGCCGAGGTGAACCAGCTGCTCGGGATCGACTCGCGGGTCGTCTACCCGGACGAGATCCGCGAGCTCTGCCCGCAGCTCGACCTCTCGCAGAAGCCGACGTGGCCGATCCTCGGCGCGCTCTACCACGCGCCGGGAGGGATCATCCGCCACGACGCCGTCGTCTGGGGGTTCGCGCGCGGCGCCGACCGCGGCGGCGTGGAGATCCACCCGTACACCGAGGTGACCGGGATGGAGGTCTCGGGCGGCCGCGTCGTCGCCGTCCAGACGAACCGCGGGCGGATCGAGGCCGGCGTCGTCGTCAGCGCGACCGCCGGCTGGTCGACGCTCGTCTGCGACCTCGCCGGCGTCCGGCTGCCGATCACGACGCACATCCTGCAGGCGTTCGTCACCGAGCCGGTGAAGCCGTTCCTCGACGTGATCATCGTCTCGTCGCAGATGCACGTGTACGTCTCGCAGACCGACCGCGGCGAGTTCCTGATCGGCGCCGAGATCGAGCCGTACACGACCTACAAGTCGATCGGGACGTTCCCGTTCCTCGAGTACTCCGCGCGGCACGTCCTCGAGCTCTTCCCGCAGCTCGAGCGGATCCGGGTGCTGCGCTCGTGGACGGGCCTCTGCGACCTCTCGCCGGACTACAGCCCGATCCTCGGCAGGACCGAGGTCTCGAACTTCCACGTCTCGGCGGGCTGGGGCACCTACGGCTTCAAGGCGGCGCCGATCGTGGGCACGACGATCGCCGAGCTCGCCGCCACCGGCAAGACGCCCGACCTGATCGCCCCGTTCGCGCTCGAGCGTTTCCACACGGACACGATGGTCTCCGAGCTGGCGGCGGCCGCGGTGTCCCATTGAGCGCGACGGTGATGGACGGGAAGGCGCTCGCGGCTCGCGTGCGCGCCCGTGTGGCAGACGATGTCGCGCAACTCGGCGAGCTCGGACTGGCCACGGTCCTCGTCGGCGAGGATCCGGCGTCGGCGGTCTACATCCGCTCGAAGCACAACGCCGCCCGCGAGGCCGGCATCGCCCCGCACGACCACCACCTGTCGGCCGGGACGACCGAGGACGAGCTGCTCGCGCTCGTCGCCGAGCTGAACGCAGACGACGCCGTCGACGGCATCCTCGTCCAGCTGCCGCTGCCGGACCACGTCGACGAGGCGCGCGTCCTCAGGGCGGTCGACCCGGTCAAGGACGTCGACGGCTTCCACCCGTTCAACGCAGGTCAGCTCTACGTCGGCGAGCCGACCTTCGTCCCGGGGACCCCGCTCGGGATCCTCGCGCTCCTGAAGGAGTACGAGGTCGAGCTGAAGGGCCGGCGCGCGGTCGTCATCGGTCGCTCGACGATCGTCGGCAAGCCGGCCGCCATGCTCCTCCTCGCCGAGCACGCGACGGTGACCATCTGCCATTCCCGCACCCGGGACCTCCCGGCCCACACGCGCGAGGCGGACGTCCTCGTCGCAGCGGTGGGCCGGCCCGCAACGGTCACGGCCGACATGGTCAAGCCGGGCGCGGCCGTGATCGACGTCGGCATCAACCGCACGCCCGCTGGCCTCGTCGGCGACGTCGACCCGGGCGCGGCCGAGGTCGCGGGCCTGCTGACGCCCGTCCCCGGCGGCGTCGGCCCGATGACGATCGCCATGCTGCTCGAGAACACCGTCCGCGCGGCGCGCTTCCGCCGCGGCCTCGCCCCGTTCCCCCGTCGCTGAAGGAGACCCAGTGCAGACGAAGATGCCGTCCTCGCTCGAGATCGCCCAGTCGGCCGCGCTCCGGCCGATCGCCGAGGTCGCGCGCGACGCCGGCCTCGAGCCGGACGAGGTCGAGCTCTACGGGCAGTTCAAGGCGAAGATCGGCCTCTCCGTCCTCGACCGCCTCGCCGCGAAGCCCGACGCGAAGCTGATCGACGTCACGGCGATCACGCCGACGAAGGCCGGCGAGGGGAAGACGACGACCTCCGTCTCGCTGACGCAGGGGCTCGGCCACATCGGCAAGCGGCCGGTGCTCTGCATCCGCGAGGCGTCGCTCGGCCCGGTGTTCGGGATCAAGGGCGGCGCGGCCGGCGGCGGCTACGCGCAGGTCGTGCCGATGGAGGACATGAACCTGCACTTCACCGGCGACATCCACGCGATCGGCGCCGCCAACAACCTGCTCGCCGCGATGCTCGAGGCGCACATCCTCCACGGGAACGAGCTCGGCATCGACCCGCTCTCGGTTTCGTGGCGGCGCTGCGTCGACATCAACGACCGCGCGCTGCGCGATATCGCGATCGGGCTCGGCGGCCGCGCGAACGGCTACGTGAGACAGACCGGCTTCGACATCACCGCCGCCTCCGAGGTGATGGCGATCGTGGCGGTCGCGCGCGACCTCCAGGACCTGCGGCGCCGGCTCGGCGCGATCACGGTGGCGAGCACCTACGAGGGCGAGCCCGTCACCGCCGAGCAGCTGCGGGCGGCCGGCTCGATGACGGTGCTCCTGAAGGACGCGCTCAAGCCGAACCTCGTCCAGACGCTCGAGGGCCAGCCGGCGTTCGTCCACTGCGGCCCCTTCGCGAACATCGCGCACGGCAACAACTCGCTCGTCTCCGACCGTGTCGCGCTGAAGCTCGGCGACTACGTCGTCACCGAGTCCGGCTTCGGCTCGGACATGGGGATGGAGAAGTTCTTCGACATCGTCTGCCGCGTCGGCGAGCTGCGCCCGAACGCGGTCGTCCTCGTCGCGACGGTCAAGGCGCTGAAGCACCACGCCGGCGACCCGGACGGCGGCCTCGACGCGATCGAGCAGGGCTCGGCCAACCTGGCGCGGCACCTGAGCATCGTCCGCGAGTTCGGACTGAACGCGGTCGTCGCCGTCAACCGCTTCCCGAGCGACACGGAGCCCGAGATCGAACTCGTCCGCCGGCTCGCACAGGAGGCGGGCGCGTACGCCGCCGAGGTGAACGACGCCTTCGAGCGCGGCGGCGCGGGCGCGGCGGCGCTCGCGGAGGCGGTCGTCGCAGCCGCCGACGAGCCCGCGAGCTTCGACTATCTCTACCCGCTCGACGCGCCGATCCCGGCGAAGATCGAGGCGATCGTCAAGCGCGCCTACGGCGGAGACGGCGTCTCGCTGCTCCCCGCCGCGCAGCAGAAGGTCGCGCAGTTCACCGCGGACGGCTTCGACAAGCTGCCGATCTGCATGGCGAAGACGCACCTCTCGCTCTCCCACGACGCCGCGCTCGCGAACGCGCCGACCGGTTTCACGGTCACCGTCCGCGATCTCCGCGCGTACACCGGCGCCGGCTGGCTCGTCGCGCTCTGCGGCGACATGCAGACGATGCCCGGCCTGGGCACGACGCCCGCCGCCTTCAACGTCGACATCGACGAGGACGGCCGCACCGTCGGCTTGTTCTAAGCGGGCAGAATGGGAGCCATGAGGTACGAACGACTGACCCATCCGCTGGTCCGCGACAACGGCGGGCTCCGGCGGGCGACGTGGGACGAGGCGCTCGAGCGGGCTGCGGCCGGGCTCGGGCGCGTCGTCGACAGGGACGGCGGCGACGCCGTCGGCGTGTTCAGCTGCTCGAAGGCGACGAACGAGACCAACTTCGCCGCCCAGAAGTTCGCGCGGGTCGCGCTCCGCACGAACAACATCGACAGCTGCAACCGCACCTGACACGCGCCCAGCGTCGTCGGTCTGGCGACGGTGTTCGGAGCGGGAGGCGGAACGAGCTCCTACCAGGAGGTGCGTGAGGTCGCGGACCTGATCGTCCTCTGGGGCTCGAACGCCCGCGACACGCACCCGATCTTCTTCCACCACGTGCTGAAGGCGATCCACCGCGGCGCGCGCCTCGTCGTCGTCGACCCGCGCCGCTCGGCGTCGGCGCAGTGGGCCGACCTGTGGCTCGGCCTCGACGTCGGAACCGACATCGCGCTCGCGAACGCCGTCGGCCGTGAGCTCATCCACGCCGGTCTCGTCGACGAGGAGTTCGTCGGACGCGCGACCGAGAACTTCGACCGCTACCGCGAGGTCGTCGAGAAGTACACCCTCGAGGAGGCCGAGCGGATCACGGGCGTGCCGGCACACGCGATCCGCGAGCTCGCGCACGCGTACGGGAACGCCAGGCACGCGCAGCTCTGCTGGACGCTCGGGATCACCGAGCACCACAACGCGGTCGACAACGTCTTCTCGCTGATCAACCTCGCGCTCCTGACCGGCCACGTCGGCCGCTACGGGTCGGGGCTGAACCCGCTGCGCGGGCAGAACAACGTCCAGGGCGGCGGCGACATGGGCGCGCTGCCGAACAAGCTCCCGGGCTTCCAGGACGTCGTCGACGACCAGGCGCGCGGACGCTTCGAGGCCAAATGGGGCGTGTCGATTCCGGCCGAGCCCGGCCTCCACCTGAGCGGGATGTTCGAGGCGATGGAGCACGGCCGCCTCCACGCCGTCCACGTGATCGGCGAGAACCCGGCCCAGTCCGAGGCCGACCAAAGGCGCGCGACGGAGCTCCTCGAAGGGCTCGAGTGCCTCGTCGTGCAGGACCTCTTCCGGACGAGGACGGCCGAGCTCGCCGACGTCGTCCTGCCGGCGGCTGCAAGCTGGTGCGAGTCGGAGGGGACGGTGACGAGCAGCGAGCGGCGCGTCCAGCGCGTCCGCAAGGCGCTCGACCCGCCCGGCGAGGCGCGTGACGACATCGCGATCCTGCTCGAGCTCGCACGGCGTCTGGGCCATGACTTCGGCAACCCGAGCTCGGAGGAGCTCTGGGACGAGCTCCGCAGCCTCTCGCCGATGCACGCCGGGATGAGCTACCGCCGGCTGGAGGAGCTCGGCGGGATTCCCTGGCCGTGCCCGGACGAGGAGCATCCGGGCGAGCAGTTCCTCCACGCACGGCTGTGGGAGAACCCCGTGCAGGGTCCGCGCGCGCCGTTCATGCCGGCCGACGACGACCCGCCGGTCGACGCGCTCGACGCGGACTTCCCGATCCGGCTGACGACGGGTCGCCGGCTGGACTCCTTCAACACCGGCGTCCAGACGGGCGGCTACCGGTCGCCGCTTCGCCGCGGCGAGGAGGTGCAGCTCTCGCCGGAGGACGGCGAACGCTACGGGGTCGCCGACGGCGAACGCGTTCGCGTCGTCTCGCGGCGCGGCGCGGTCGAGGCGCCCGTGCGGTACGACCGGACGCTGCGGCCCGGGCTCGCTTTCATGACACTGCACTTCCCGGACGAGGTCGCGACGAACGTGCTCACGATCGACGCGACCGACCCGAAGTCCGGGACGGCCGAGTTCAAGGCGTCGGCGATCCGGATCGAGCGCGTCTGATGGATCTGCGGCTGCTCGACGCCGAGCCGAGCGCGGCCGAACGGGAGGCTGTCGACGCGGTCGTCGGGCCGGTCTCGGCGAACGGGGACGGGCGGCTCGCTCGCGCCGGCCACGAGGCCCGCGCGCGGCGGCACCTGCTGTTGCCCGCGTTGCGGGCCGCGCAACGGCGGGTCGGCTGGCTCAGCGAGGGCGCGCTCGGCTACGCGTGCCGGCAGCTGGACGTGCCGCCCGCCGAGGGCTACGGCGTCGCGAGCTTCTACGCCCTGATCTCGCTCGAGGAGCGGCCCGAGCGCGTCCTCCACGTCTGCGACGACCTCGCCTGCCGCCTCGCCGGCGTTCCTCGGGTCGAGGGCGAGACCGTGATCCCGAGCCCGTGCCTCGGCCTGTGCGACCGCGCGCCGGCCGCGCTCCTGACCGTCGCCGGCGAGGAGCCGCGCGAGGTCCAGCTCGCGCCGTACGGCGCGCCCGCGGAGACGGTGCTGCCGCAGCCGCGCGACGAGCTCAGGCTGCTGCGGCGGATCGGGACCCCCGACCTCGACGCGTACCGTGCTGCCGGCGGCTTCGCGGCGCTTGCGCGCGCGAGAGAACTCGGGCCGGAGGGCGTGATCGCCGAGGTCGAGGCTGCGGGCCTGCTGGGGCGCGGCGGCGCCGCGTTCCCGACTGGAAGGAAGTGGCGGGCCGTGGCGGCACAGCCGTCACGGCCCCACTACCTCGTGTGCAACGCGGACGAGTCCGAGCCGGGCACGTTCAAGGACCGCGTGCTGATGGAGGGCGACCCGTTCGCCGTCGTCGAGGCGATCGCGATCGCCGCGCTCGCCGCCGGCTGCGAGCACGCGTTCGTCTACCTGCGCGGCGAGTACCCGCTCGCGCACGAGCGTCTCCAGCACGCGATCGACCAGGCTCGGGAGGCCGGCCTGCTCGACGGGTTCGACCTCGAGATCCGGGTCGGCGCCGGCGCGTACATCTGCGGCGAGGAGACGGCGCTCTTCAACTCGCTCGAGGGAAAGCGCGGCGAGCCGCGCAACAAGCCGCCGTTCCCGGTCGAGGTCGGCCTCTTCGGGAAGCCGACCGTCGTGAACAACGTCGAGACGCTCGTGAACGTCCTCGACATCGTGCTCGAGGGCGGCGACGGGTTCGGCGAGCGCGAGACGCGGCTCTTCTGCGTCTCCGGGAACGTCGAGCGGCCGGGGCTCTACGAGCTCCGGGTCGGGACGACGCTGCGCGAGCTGCTCGCTCTGGCCGGCGCGGTGCCCGTGAAGACCGTCCTCCTCGGCGGCGCGGCCGGGTCGTTCGTCGGCCCGACGGAGCTCGATCTGCCGCTGACGTTCGAGGCGACGCGCGCCGCCGGTACGACGCTCGGCTCCGGCGTCGTCATGGTCTTCGGCGAGGACGCCGACCTGACGGACGCCGTGCTGCGGATCGCGTCGTTCTTCCGCGACGAGTCGTGCGGCCAGTGCGTGCCGTGCCGCGTCGGCACCGTCCGTCAGGAGGAGGCGCTGCGGCGGCTCGCCGCCGGCAAGCCGCGCGGCAGCCTCGAGGACGAGCTCGCCCTCCTCGGCGAGGTCGCGCAGGTGATGCGCGACGCCTCGATCTGCGGCCTCGGCCAGACGGCGGCCAACGCCGTCATGTCTGCGATCGGCAAGCTTGGGGTTCCAGCGTGAGCCTGCTCGCCGCCCCGAAGAAGCTGCTCGAGCTGACGATCGACGGCGAGCCCGTGCGCGTCTTCGAGGGCTCGACGATCCTGCAGGCGCTCCGCTCGCGAGGGATCGAGACGCCGACCCTGTGCTACGCGGACACGCTCCATCCGGTCAACGTCTGCCGCGTCTGCGTCGTCGAGGTCGAGGGCTCCCGCGTGCTCGTCCCGTCCTGCTCGCGCAAGGTCGAGGCGGGGATGGTCGTCCACACCGACTCCGAGCGCGTCCGGACGAGCCGCCGGCTCGTCCTCGAGCTGCTCGGCTCGTCGGTCGACCTCTCGCTCGCGCCGGACGCGCTGCGCTACATCGAGGAGTACGATGCGCGGCCGGACCGGTTCGGCCCGCCGGCGCCGGCGAGCCCGCGCGACCACGTCCATCCCGGCCACCACGAGCCGACGGACGGCCGGACGGCGGCGACCGTCGCCCAGCCGATCAAGGTCGACAACGAGCTCTACGTCCGCGACTACTCGCGCTGCATCCTCTGTTACAAGTGCGTCGAGGCCTGCGGCGAGGATCACCAGAACACGTTCGCGATCGGCGTCGCAGGCCGCGGCTTCGACGCGCACATCTCGACCGAGTTCGCGACGCCGCTCCCGGATTCCGCCTGCGTCTACTGCGGGAACTGCATCGCCGTCTGCCCGACCGGCGCGCTCATGTTCAGGAGCGAGTGGGAGATGCGCCAGGCCGGAACCTGGGACGAGGCGCGGCAGTCCGAGGTCGACACGATCTGCCCGTACTGCGGCGTCGGGTGCAACCTGACGCTGCACGTCCAGGACAACGAGATCGTGAAGGTGAGCTCGCCGGACGACCACGACGTCACGCGCGGCAACCTCTGCGTCAAGGGCCGCTTCGGCTTCCAGTTCGTCCAGAACCGCCCCGCGCGTTGACCGCGCGGGCCGCTTCTGCCGGCTTCGCCCTTCTCCTTCTCTTTCCGGTCTCGCATGCGCGCGCCGCATCGCCGTGCCTCCGGTTCCGGTCGCGGGCGCTCGAGGTTTGCACCGCCTACGTCGTGAACGCGAGCCTCGCGGCCCGCGTCCCGTTCTACGAGCTCGCGCGCGACACGAATCCCGCACGGACCCGCGCCGCAAGGGTCCGGCTCGAGTCGCGCTTCGTCGGCGACGCGCGGCTCGCGCTCGAGCGGCAGGTGGCCGGCTGGCCGCGCGGGCTCCCGCACGTCGACCTGCCCGGGATCTCGATCGTGTCGGTGGCGATCTCGGGGAATTCGGCCCGGCTGACGACGGTCGAGTCGTGGCGCGTGACGAAAGGCGCGCGCGTGCTCTTCTCAGAACGGGCGCGCCGGCACGTCGTCCTGCTGAGGCGGGTGCCTGGCCTCGTTCTCCACAAGTGGGTCGTCAGCTCGCTCGGCTGAACCTCGAGCTGAAGGCGCGCGACCCGGACCCGGCCGCGACGGCCGCCGCATGCGGACGGCTCGGCGCGGTCGATCGCGGCGTCCTCCGCCAGCGCGACACGTACTTCCGCGTTCCGAAGGGCAAGCTCAAGCTGCGCGACCACCTCGACGCCGGGACCGCCGAGCTGATCCGGTACGAGCGGGCCGAGGAGAAGGGCGTCCGTGCGAGCCGCTACCAGCGCCTCGACGTCCCGCCCCCGCTCGGCCCCCTGCTCGCCGTCGCGCTCGGCACGATCGGCGTCGTCGAGAAGACGCGGCGCCTCTTCCTCCACCGCCACGTGCGGATCCACCTCGACGACGTCGCCGGGCTGGGAACCTTCGTCGAGCTCGAGGCGGTCGAACCGCCGCCTGGCGATCCGACGCTCGACGAGGTGATCGCCGCGCTCGGCCTCGCGGGCCGCGAGACGGTCGCCGCCGGCTACCTCGAGCTCCTCGGCGGCTCGTAGACTCGCGCCTCCCTCACAAGACGAAGGAGGAACCATGCGTCTGCTCCGTCCCAGCCCCGCCCTCCTCATCTCGTGCGTGGCACTGCTGCTCGCGGCCGGCGGTGCGGCGTTCGGCGCGGCCCAGGCGATCACGAAGGTCCAGATCGTCGATCCGAACACGCCATCCCAGATCGCGCAGGTCGACGGCGGCGGCCGTCTGCTCACGAACGTCAGCGGCACCGTGAACGCGAAGCCCATCCCGCCGGGCAACCCGTTTGCGACGACATACGGCCTGCACCCGGGCGCCGCGGTCGGCCACCTGGTGGGGCCGACCTCGTCCGCCATAGACGTCACGGCGATCCTTGTGGCTGCGGAGCCGCCGCTCAGCGCCGGCTCGTCCTCGCTGGTCACGCTCGAGGCGTGGGACGTGCCGATCGTCGCGCCCGACTGCAGCACGAGCCCGAGCCCGACGGCGGTCGTGTGGGCCTTCGAGGTGTACGCCGTCCAGCCGGAGGTGAGCCAGTCGTTCCCGACTCCGCTCGTCGCCCGCCCGCCGGCGGGCCGGAAGGAATGCCTCGGCGTCCGCGACGTCGGCGACTTTTACGGCTGGCTGAGCGTCAGCGGCTACACGTCCTGAGCCGCTCGCAACCGCTCGTAACGCGCGAGGAACTCGTCCCTCGCGCGCTCGGGCGGCCAGGCGTCGATGCGCAGCGGCAGGGCGGTGAAGCCGTCGAGCTCCGGCCAGTGCCAGGCCTCGGAGGCGACCTCCCGCCGCTCGGTCGCGAGCAGCGCGCGGTCGACGGGCTTCAGCAGCGCCGGCGGCTCCGCGGGCAGGCCGAAGCGCTCGCAGATCGCCGCCTGGAGCCCGTCCTCGGCGGCCGCGTAGAGCCGGCCGAGCTCGCTGCGGTGCTTGATCGGGTGCGGCAGATCGACGAGGTAGGCCTCGGACGCGTCGTGGAGCAGCGCCCAGAGCGCGTCACCCCGTGTCCCTCCGCGCTCCCCGACGAGATCAGCGGCGAGACACGAGTGCTGGGCCACGGAGTAGAAGACGCGCGTGTGGCCGCCGAAGCGGCACTGGTGCGCGAGCGCGGTCGCGACGTCCTCGATGTCGATCTGCGCCGGGTCCGGGTCGAGCGGATTGAAGCGGCGGCCGCTCACGGTCTGGATGAACGGCCCCGGTTCCATCGGCGGGAGGCTACTCGCCGTGGTTATGGTCGCGGCGCCGTGTCGCAACCCGCTTTCCACGACGACCGCGTCATCCACGAGGGCGTGGAGTTGATCGAGCGGCGGGCGGCCGCCTACGCGCTGGCGCACACGACGCCGCCCTCGCCCGAGGTCGCGGCGCTCCGGGCCGAGACCGAGCGGACGATGCCGCGGCCGCAGCTCTCGGCGGGGCTCGTGGAGGCGCGGCTGCTCGAGGCGCTCGTCGTGGCGACACGGGCGACGCGAGTGCTCGACGTCGGCACCTTCACGGGCGCGAGCGCGCTCTCGGTCGCGTCGCGGCTGCCGCCAGGCGGGAAGGTCCTCACGCTCGAGGCCGACGCGTCGGCTGCGGCGATCGCGCGCCGCCACTTCGACGCCAGCGACCACCGCGACCGGATCGAGCTCGTCGTCGGCGACGCGCGCGAGTCGATCCGGCAGGTCGAGGGGCCGTTCGAACTGGTCTTCATCGACGCCTGGAAGCGCGACTACGCCGCCTACTACGAGGCGGTGCTGCCGAAGCTCGCGGACAACGGATTGATCGTCGCGGACAACGTCCTCTGGCGGGGCCTCGTCTTCGACCCGCCGCCGGACGACGGCGAGGCGATCGCGGTCGCCCACTTCGCAGACCTCGTCCAGCGTGACGAGCGGGTCGACAACGCGCTGCTGACGGTCGGCGACGGGCTGCTGCTCGTCTGGAAGCGCAGGCCGTGATCCGTACGGTTCGCGACGCGGCGTTCGACGCGCTGCGCCGCCACGACCTGACGACGATCTTCGCGAACCCCGGGTCGACGGAGATCCCGTTCCTCGCCGATCTGCCCGACGACCTGCGGTTCGTGCTCGGACTCCACGAGAACTCGGTCGTCGCGCTCGCCGCGGGCTACGCGATCGGGCGCGGGAAGCCGTCGCTCGTCCTCCTGCACACGACCGCGGGTCTCGGCACGGGCGTGGCGGCGCTCGCGACGGCGCGGGTCAACCGGGCGCCGCTCGTCGTCCTCGTCGGCCAGCAGGACCGCCGACATCTCGAGCACGAGCCGTTCCTCGCCGGCCGGCTCGAGGGCCTCGCGGGCGAGTACCCGGTCTCCGTCGAGCAGCCCGCCCGCGCACAGGACGTGCCGGGCGCGCTCGCCCGCGCGGCGCACGAGTCCGTGAGCGGACGCGGCCCGGCACTCGTGATCGTGCCGATGAACGACTGGCTTGCCCCGGCCGAGCAGCCCGAGGAGCTGGCCGCGCCCGAGCGGGTCCTCCGCGGGAGCGCGCCCGACCCCTCGGCGGTCGCCGAGCTCGCGGCCGCCGTCACAGCGGCGCGGTCGCCCGCGCTCGTCGTCGGCGCCGGCGCGGACTCGCCCGAGACCTGGGCGGCGCTCGTCCGGCTCGCGGAGCGTCTGCGCTGCCCGGTCTGGCAGGAGTCGTTCGGCGCGCGAGCCGGCTTCCCGCAGGATCACCCGCAGTTCGCCGGGTTCCTCCCCGGCGACCGCCCCGGCCTGCGCGAGCGACTCGCGCCGCACGACCTCGTCGTGACGGTCGGCACGGCCGCGTTCCGCCAGTACGCGTTCGCCGAGGGGCCGCTCACACCCGAGGGAACGCGGGTGATCGTCGTGACTGACGATCCGGCCGAGGCGCACCGGAGCCCCGCGGCGCTCGCGATCGTGGCTCCGCCGGCGGGCGTCTGCTCGGCGCTCGCGGACGTCGTGCCGCAGCGCGACGGCCCGGCCCCGCAGCCGTTCCGTCGCCCCGATCCGCCCGCGCCGCCCGGACCCGGCGAGCCGATGCGGGCCGGCCATGTCCTCGCCGCCCTCGCCGAGCGCCTGCCGCGCGACGCCGTCCTGCTCGAGGAGTCGCCGTCGAGCCGTCCGGAGATCCACGCGCGCCTGCCTGCCCGCGAGCCCCTGGGCTTCCTGAGCGCCGCGATGGGCGGGCTCGGGTTCGCGGTCCCGGGCGCGACGGGCGTGAAGATGGCGCTTCCGGACAGGCCGGTCGTGGCGGTCGTCGGCGACGGGTCGACGCTGTACGGCGTGCACGGGCTGTGGAGCGCCGCCCATTACGGCGTCGGTGCGCTCTACGTCGTGCTGGCGAACGGCGGGTATGCCGTGATGGATCGTCTCGCCGAACTCCACGGCGGCGCTGGCCCCTGGCCGTCGTTCTCGGTCGACGTCTCGGCAATCGCCCGGGCGTTCGGCTGCTCCGCGCTGCGAATCGAGGCCCACGCCGAGCTCCTGCAGACACTCGACGAGGTCGTGCCGAAGCTCGCAGGTCGCAGGGAGCCGCTCCTGCTCGAGGTCGTCGTCGCGCCCGACCCGACCTTCGCGGCGTAGGCGGATTCGGCGCGCGCCCGTGGAGAAACTGGCACCAAATCGGCACGATCGGTCGGCGCGATCCTCGCTACCGTTCGGGTAGGGCAGTTCCCCCCACCCTTGGGTGGGGTTTCGCGGGCGCGCGCGTGAACATGATCGCTCGCCGATCGGGTGACTGATCGCTCGCCCGATCGGATGAGCGCTCGCGCGGCGAACGTACGGTCGCGCGGCCGGCGACGGCGGCTCCCATGGCGCCGGCGCGCCGCCGGGCTCCAACGCACCGCCGACCGCCCGCGTGGAGCCGCGGCAGTTGCTTGAATCGTCGACGTGAGGCGTCAGCTCGTGGCCATCGGCGCCGTCGCGCTCGCTGCGGGAACGGGCGGCGGAGTGTACGCGTGGGTGAGCGGCGGCGACCTCGGGGCGGCGGCGACCGCCCGCCGGCTCCAGGCGCGGCTGCGAACGAGCTATCCGTTCCAGTGCGGACCGGTAATCGACTTCCCGGGCACCGGCATCGACTACAAGTGCGCGCCCGCGCGGGCCGGCAGCGGGCCGCTCGTGGCGGCGCGATCGGGGCCCACGAGCTCGTTCGCCTGGCTCGTCGGCGTCCACGGCGGGTCGATCGAGCTCCTCTACCCCACCTGCTGGAGGTGCTGACGGGCTCAGTACTGGATCGCCGTGAACTGGCCGCCGTCGACTCGCAGCACCGTGCCGTTCGCGAACGCCGCCTGCCGCGAGACGAGGAACGCCACGAGCGGGGCGACGTCCTCCGCGCGGCCCCAGCGCGCATGGCCGAGACCCTGCCGGTCGAGGATCGTCTGGAGCGCCTGCTCGAACGAGAGGCCCTCCGCCGTCGCGAGCGCCTCCGCCCGCCCACGCCACGGCTCCGTCAGGACGTAGCCGGGAACGACGCAGCTCACGGCCACGCCCGCGTCGATCAGCTCCCGCGCGAGATAGGCGGTCAGGGTCAGCAGGCCCGCGTTCGCGACGGCGGTCACGGCCGCGTTCGGCAGAACCTTCTCGGCGCTGATCCCGGAGATGTTCACGACGCGGGCCTGCTCGCTCAGCCGCAGATGAGGAAGCGCTGCGCGCACGAGGCGGAGCGCCCCGAGCGCCTTGGTGTCGAACCCCTCGTGAAAGAGCTCGTCGGCAGCCTCGACCGCCGGGCCGCCGCCGAAGCGGCCGGCGTTGTTGACCAGGCAGTCGAGCCGGCCGAAGCGTGCGACGACCGCCGCGACGAGCGCGCGGGCCGAGTCCGGTTCGGCCACGTCGGCGGCGAACGGCTCGGCCCCCAGCTCGGCGGCCGCGGTCCGACAGCGCGCCTCGTCGCGCCCGCAGATCGCAACTCGCGCTCCCTCGGCGATCAATGCCTCGGCGATCGCGTAACCGATCCCGCGGCTGCCGCCGGTGACGAGCACGACGCGATCGGCGAGGCCGAGATCCACGTCGCCGGAACCTACCTCCAGTAGCCTCGACGCGTGTTCACGTACGCCCGCGTCGCGGAGCTCCCGCTCGAGGTCGAGTCGGTGGCGCTCACAGCGCTCGAGCTGGCCGTCGCGGCGGGCTGGACGCGCCGCACGGCGGTCGTCCGCCTGAGCGGCCGCGGCGAGGAGGGCGTCGGCGAGGACGTCACGTACCTGCAGGACGTCCTCCAGGCCAGGCTGGAAACGGGGCCGCCCGGCGGGCTCGCGGGTCGGCACACGCTCGACTCGTTCTCGCGGACACTCGAGCGCCCCGATCCGTTCGAGCGCTGGGCCTACGAGAGCGCCGCGCTCGACCTCGCGCTCCGGCAGGCGGCCTTGTCGCTCGCCGAGGTGCTTGGTCGCGAGGCGCAGCCGGTGACGTTCGTCGTCTCGACCGGCCTCGGCAACCCGCCCTCGGCTGCCCGGCTCCGCCGGCTGCTCGAGACGCATCCGGGCACCCGGTTGAAGCTCGATCCGACGAGCTCCTGGAACGACGACCTGATCGCCGAGCTCGCCGCCCTCGGCGCGGTCGACACCCTCGACTTCAAGGGCATCCTCCGCGGCGGGTTCGGTGAGCCTCCCGATCCGGGGCTCTACCGGCGCATCGCGGAGGCGTTCCCGGAGGCGTGGCTCGAGGATCCGAACCTCGAGGACGACGACGCGCGCCGGGCGCTCGATCCCTTCCGCGACCGGATCACATGGGACGCGCCGATCCATTCGGTGGCTGACATCGAGGCGCTGCCGTTCGAGCCGCGGACGCTGAACTTCAAGCCGTCGCGTTTCGGGAGCGTGCGAGCGTTGCTCGACGCATACGACCACTGCGCCGAGCGAGGCATCTCCGTCTACGGCGGCGGCCAGTTCGAGCTCGGCCCGGGCCGCGGCCAGATCCAGCAGCTCGCGTCGCTCTTCCACCCGGACGCGCCGAACGACGTCGCGCCCGTCGGCTACAACGAGCCGGAGCCCGGTCGGGAGCTGCCTCGCAGCCCGTTGCCTCCTGCGCCGGCGACGCCCGGGTTTCGCTGAGCGCGCGAGGCTACCCCGTCGAGTCGAAGAGCGTGCTCTGCGCGATCGCGAACGCGGTGTTCGCCGCCGGCACGCCGCAGTAGACCGCGCTGTGGAGGAGCACCTCCTTGATCTCGTCGACCGTCAGCCCGTTCCGCTGCGCCGCCCGCAGGTGCATCGGGAGCTCGTCCATCCGGCCGAGCGCGATCAGGGCGATCATCGTCATGCACGAGCGGGTGCGCCGGTCGAGGCCCGGCCGCGTCCAGATCTCGCCCCACGCATAGCGCGTGATCAGCTCCTGGAAGTCCGTCGTGAACGCCGTCTTCCGGGCCTCCGCCGCGTCGACGTGCTCGTCGCCGAGCACCTCGCGCCGCACGCGCATCCCTTCGTCGTAGCTCAAGCGAGGTGCTCCGAGATCAGCCGGGTGACCTCGTCAGCCCGCTCGATGTTGGCCAGGTGCGCCGAATCGAGGATCGAGAGCCGGGCGCCGGGGATCCCGCCCGCGATGACCTCGGCTTGCGTGGGCGGCGTGGCCGGGTCGTGCTCCCCCGCGACGACGAGCGTCGGTGCCCGCACCTCGCCCAGCCGATCGCGGAAGTCCCAGTCCCGGATCGCCTCGCAGCAGGCCGCGTAGCCCTCGCCCGGCATCTCGCGGAGCATCTCCGCGATGCGCTCGACCTCGTCCGGCCGCTCGGCGCGGAAGCCCTCGCCGAACCAGCGGGCGAGGATCGCGTCGACCATGACCGCCGGCCCCGACGCACGGGCCGTTGCGGCCCGCTCGTTCCAGAGCTCCGGGGCGCCGAAGTACGCCGACGTGCAGCAGAGGACGAGCCGCTCGACGCGCGCGGGCGCGTTCGCGCCGAGCCACATCCCAATCACGCCGCCGAGCGAGAGCCCGCAGAACGCCACGCGCTCGAGCCCGAGGTCGTCGAGCAGCTCGAGCAGGTCGCCGCCCAGCTCGTCGATCGTGTACGGCCCGGGGGGCACGGGCGAGCGGCCGTGGCCGCGCTGGTCGTAGCGCACGACGCGCCAGGCACCGGCGAGCGCGTCGGCCTGCGCGTCCCACATCTCGAGCGTCGTCCCGAGCGAGTTCGAGAACACGAGCGCCGGCGCACCGTCCGGCCCGTCCACGCGGTAGTGCAGCTTCACTCCAGCTCCTCCCTGTAGAGGTCGAGCGCCCGGTCGACGAAGCGGTCGGCCGAGCCGAGGTAGCCGGCGGGATCGAGCAGCTCGTCGAGCTTCGCTCCATGGACGCCGGCCGCCGAGAGCGTCTCGCGGAGCGTCCGGCCCGCCGCGAGGCCCTCCTTGACGGCGTCCGCGCCGACCTCGGACGCCGCCCGCTCCGCGAGCACGACGTCCGCGATGTTCGAGCGCATCCGCCCGGGCCGGAGCTCGAGCCCCTCGACGACCTCGCGCGTCGACGCGATCCCGCCGCCGGCCGCGCCGAGCGTGCGCGTGAGCGCGACCCACTCCGCCTGCCACGCGCCCACGGCTCGCTCGTGCTCCTGCGCGAGCCCACCGACCAGGAGCGACGCCGACGCGTGGGCGTGCCGCGCGCAGGCGAGCGCGACCGTGGCGCCCGCAGGATTCCGCTTGTGCGGCATCGTGGACGACGCGCCGCGGCCCTCGCCCGCCCGCTCAGACGCCTCGCCCACCTCGGTCTGCGCGAGCAGCACCACGTCGAGCGCGATCTTCGCAGCGGCCCCCGCGGCGATGTCGAGCGCCGCGGCGAGCTCGGCGACGCGAACGCGATTCGCATGCCACGGAAGCACCGGCTCCGGCAGGCCGAGCTCCTGGGCGAACGCCGCCGCGACTGCGCCGCCGTGCTCGCCCAGCGACGCCAGCGTTCCCGCCGCCCCACCGAGCTGGGGGGCGAGGCGTTCGCGCCGCACGTGCACGAGCAGCCGCCGGGCCTCGAGCACGCCGACGAGCCAGCCCGCGGCCTTGAGCGCGAGCGTCGTCGGCAGCGCCTGCTGGAGGAGCGTCCTGGCGGGCAGCAGCGTGCGGCGGTGCTCGCGGGCGAGCCGCGCGCACCCGGCCGAGAGCGCGTTCACGTCGGCGAGGATGAGGTCGAGCGCCGCCCGGGAGACGAGCGTCGCCGCCGTGTCGACGATGTCCTGACTCGTCGCGCCGCGGTGCACGTGCCGCCCGTGCTGCTCGCCGACCTCTCCGCGAAGGGCGCGTACGAGCGGCTCGGCCGGGTTCGCGACCAGCCGCCCCTCCTCGCCGATCCGCTCGGGCGAGAAGCGCTCGGCGCGGCAGGCCTCCGCGATCGCGGCCGCCGCCTCGGGCGGCACGATCCCCGCGCGTGCGCCGGCCGCCGCGAGCGCGCGCTCGGCGTCGAGCATCGCCTGCAGCCAGGCCTCGTCGCCGATCGCCGCCCGCAGCGGCCCGGGCACGAAGAGCGAGTCGAACAGCCCGTCAGACGGCAAAGAACGCGGTCTGCCGCTTGCCCTGGAGCACGACGTCGAACCGCAGGCCGCCGCCGTCCGGCACGGCCACGAGGGTCGCGCGCGGGCCCGGCTCGAGCGTCGACAGGAACGGGTCGGCCGCGTTCGCCTCCTCCTCGTCCGGGAAGTAGAGGCGGGTCACGAGCCGCTTCAGGAGGCCGCGAGCGAGGACGCCCACCTCGAGGTGCGGGGCCTGCAACCCTCCTTCCGGCCACGGCACCTGGCCCGGCTTCACGATCGTGAACTCGAAGCTTCCATCGGCTTCCGTGCCGGTCCGGGCGAAGCCTGTGAAGCCCGCGGGCACGGACAGCTCGTCCCGCGGGTCGTCGGGGTGGGCGTACCGGCCGGACGGGGCCGCCTGCCAGAGCTCGACCATCGCGTCGTTCACGGGATCGCCAGCGCCGTCGAGGACGCGGCCGCGAAGGCGGATCGCGCCCGGTGCCCCGGCCGGCGCCGTCCCCGCCGGGAACCTGCCGGTGAGCTCGATCGCGAAGTACGGCCCGACGGTCTGCGAAGGCGTCCGTCCGCTCATCCGGCCATGCCCCTTCCCGGCGTGGCGATTGTCACGGAAGCAGCGCGCCGGGGCCAGGCCCCCGGACGCGTCCCCAACCGCCGAGCGCCCGCTCCCACAGCGGAATCCGGCGGCGTCCGACTCCCGCCAGCATCGTCGGTTTCGGGCAGGTCCCGGGGCCAGGCCCCGGGACCTGCCCGAAACAGCCGCCTCTGCCCGTCGCGCGGGGCCACGTCAGTCGACCATCGGCGTGGCTGCCGGGCCGCGGAGGACGATGTCGAAGCGATACGCGAGCGCCCAGTCCGGCACGGTCGTCTCGAGGTCGAAGGTGCTGACGAGCCGCTGCCGCGCCCGCTCGTCCCGGACGGACAGCATGATCGGGTCGAACGGGAACAGCGGGTCGCCCGGGAAGTACATCTGCGTCACGAGCCGCGAGACGAACGCCCGGCCGAACAGCGAGAGGTGGATGTGACGCGGCCGCCAGGCGTTGTGGTGGTTGCCCCACGGGTACGCGCCCGGGAGGATCGACACGAAGCGGTAGTTGCCCTCGGCGTCGGTCACGCAGCGGCCGGCGCCGGTGAAGTTCGGATCGAGCGGCGCCGGGTGCCGGTCGACCTCGTGCGCGTAGCGGCCGGCCGCGTTCGCCTGCCAGATCTCGATCAGCGCGTCGCGCACGGGCTTGCCGTCCTCCTCGGAGACGCGTCCCGTGACGATGATCCGCTGGCCGAGCGGCTCCCCGGCGTGCTGCCGCGTCAGGTCGTGGTCGAGCTCGCCCACCGACTCGTGCCCGAAGACCGGCCCCGTGAGCTCCGAGAGCGTGTGCGGGAGCACGATCAGCGGCCGCTTCGGCGACCGCAGCCGCGTGGCGACGTAGTCCGGCGAGAAGTAGAGCGGATCCGGATCGGCCGGATCGGTCCCGTCCTCCACCGTCAGGGCACGCGTGTCCACGCTCATCCTGCTGCGACCTCCTTCGCGGATTTGAGGGAGCGGAGCACGGCCAGCTCGTCCCGGGTCGGCGGCGCCGACGTCTCGACGCCCGCCGCAGCGCGAAGCTGCCAGCCGCAGGCCGCGGTCGCCTGCTCGACCGTGACGCCCGGGTGCACGCGCGTCAGCACGAGCTCGCATGTCTCGGGATCCGGCTCGAGCACGCCCAGGTCGGTGACGACGACGGTGACGCCGCGCCCCGTGAAGCCGAGCCGCTCGCGGAAGCCGGGCCCCTCGCCGTGGCCGACGCTCGAGCGGAAGTCGAGCCGCTCGACGAACGCGCGCGGGGTCATCCGCAGCATGACGTACGTCTCGCGGCACGACGCGGCGATCTCGGGCGCACCGCCCGCGCCCGGCAGCCGCACCTTCGGGGTCGCGTAGTCGCCGATCACCGTGCTGTTCAGGTTCCCGAAGCGGTCGATCTGCGCGGCGCCCAGAAAGCCGACGTCGATGCGTCCCGCCTGCAGCCAGTACGCGAAGATCTCGGGCACCGAGACCACGGTGTCCGACGTCTCGGCGAGCTCGCCGTCGCCGATCGAGAGCGGCAGCACGCGTGGCTTCGCGCCGATCGTCCCGCTCTCGTAGATGAGCACGCAGCGTGGCGCGTGGGTCCGGCGCGCGAGGTTCGCCGCCCGGCTCGGGAGGCCGATCCCGACGAAGCAGACGGTGCCGTCGCCGAGCCGGCGCGCGGCCTCGATGGCCATCATCTCGTCGGCGGAGTAGACCCCGTTCTGGCTCATCGGACGGGCGTCTCGCCGCGCAAGCTCGCGTGGTACGCCGCGACGTCGGCCGTCTCGAGCACGTGCCGCTTCATCCACTCCTGGAAGCGGTCGCGGTCGGCGGCGATCGCGTCCCAGCGGACGTAGAACTCGTTGTCCCGGTCGTAGTAGTCGTGCGCGTACGAGGGATGCGCGCCGCCGGGCGCGGCCGAGACGGCCGTGACGACCCAGGTCGGCAGCACGATCGCGCCGGGCCGCGGCTCCAGCTCCGGGACGACCTCCTCGACCGTGACGAGCGAGCGACGCGACGCGAGCACCGCCTCCTTCTGGACGCCGGTGATTCCCCAGAGCTGGACGTTTCCGGCCTCGTCCGCCCGCTGCGCGTGGACGATCCCGACGTCGGGCCGGATCGCCCTCACGGCCGCGAGCTCCTCGCCGGTGAACGGGCACGTGACCGACGAGATCGACTGCGTCCGGCCGACGAGGTCTGTGCCGGCGTAGCCGCGCAGCACGCCGAACGGGAGGTTCGAGGCGCCGGCCGCGTACGCCGCCGCCATGCCCGCGTGCGAGTGCTCCTCGAGCTCGAGCGGCGCCGGCCAGCCGTGCTCCACGGCGTCGCGGAAGCGCCTCAGCGAGCCGACTCCGGGGTTGCCGCCCCACGAGAAGATCAGCTTCCGCGCGCAGCCCATCCCGATCAGCTGGTCGTAGACGAGGTCGGGCGTCATGCGCACGAGCGTCAGCTCGCGGCGTCCCTGCCGCACGAGCTCGTGGCCGGCCGCATGCGGGATCAGGTGCGTGAAGCCCTCGAGCGCGACGGTGTCGCCGTCGTGCACGAGCTCGGCGATCGCCTCGGAGAGCGGGAGGATCTCGGCCACGTGCTTCGACCATATCCGCTGGCACCTTCGGTTGACAAAGTGCAGCGTCGGAGCGGCAGGCCTCTAACCCGTGCTCGGAGCCGGAACCGCCGGCAGCGCGCCGGAGGTGTCGGTCGGCATCCCGGGGTCGGGCAGCGCCGTGTTGACCCCGCGCGCGACGATCCTGCCCCGGGCGTCCCGCGCGGTCGCGCTGATCGCGTCGAGTCGCGCCTGATCGAACGACCGGATCGGCCCGCCGTCCTTGGACGGCGGACCCTTCGGCCCGGCCGGCACCACGATCGTCAGCGCACGAAGCGCTCGCTCCGAGAGCGTCGCCAGGAAGAAGCCGTCGTCGACGACGGGCGCGCCGACCGTGCCGCCGCCGTTCGGGACGTGGACGTCGACGCTCACCGCGTCGCCATTCGCGATGCGTCCGAAGGCGAACCCGCCGTCGGTGCCGACCGAGACGTTCAGCGCGAGCTGACCCGGCGGCACGGCGCCCGGGAAGCAGCGGCTGCCGCCGGGGCCGCTCCTCGGGTTGCTCGCGAAGTACAGGCAGAAGCCGCCGTCGGCCGTGGGCGCCGCGTACGCGGCGTGGTCGTCGATGACGCCGATCCGCACGGCCTTTGCGGCGTCGACGCCCGCCCCGGCGCCCTCGTTCGCGATCGTCTGCTGCACCTCCGCCGGGGCGGGCGAGAACGCGCCCGTCGCCGCGGCGATGGCGCTGCCGACGGCCGCGGCGGCCGCGACCACGAGGACCGCCGCGAGCCCCGCCCTCCGGCGCCGGGCGGCCCGCGCACGGTCGCGCGCGACGGCGCCGACGAGCTCGGAACGGATCCTCGCGAGCTCCTGCACGTGTGTCGTCATCGTCTCCTCCTCGTTCAACTCGTCGCCTCCAGCCGTTGCCTGAGGGAGCGGAGACCGAGCGAGACGCGTTGCGTGCGGTGGCCTCGGTGCACTGCAGGCGCGTGGCGAGCTCGGCGTAGTCGAGCTCGTCGACGACCCGCAGCTGCACGGCCTCCCGCTGCTGCGCCGGCAGCGCGTGGAGCGCCGCGTCGAGACGTGCGCGCCGTCCGGACGCGTCGAGCCGGTCGACGAGCTCGAACGCATCGTCGCCGCCGGTCTCGAGCGGCATTCGCAGGCGGCGCCGTGCCGAGAGCTCCACACGCCCGCGCCGCCGGTGGGAGCCGACCAGGTTCCGTGCGATCCCGTGGAGCCACCCGGCCGCGCTGCCGTCGCCCGGGTCGCGGAACCGCCGCCGCGACAACCAGGCGCGGGCGAACAGCTCGGCGACGAGGTCGAGCGCGTCCGCGTCGACGAGCCCGGCCCGGCGCGCCCATCGGTAGGCGGTCTCGGCGTAGCGGTCGTAGAGCTCGCCGAACGCCTCGGGCTCGCCCGCGGCCAGCAGCTCGGAGTCGCGTCGCTCGCTCATCGCATCCCTCACCCTCTCCATCGCGCGAGGGCCGGATGCTGTGAACGGAGGCGTTAGGCGCCTATGCGGTCGCCGGCGCGCGGCGCTTCGGCGGCAGATGGATCGCCCGGCCGAGCGCGACGAGCCCGGCCTCCTTGATCGCCTCGGACAGCGTCGGGTGGGCGGCCATCCCGTCGGCCACGGTTTCGACGGTCGCCTCCGCGTCGAGCGCGACGACGCCCGCCTCGATCAGGTCGGTGACGTGCGGGCCGACCATGACGAGGCCGAGCAGCTCGCCGTAGCGGCTCTCGTGGATCGACTTGACGAAGCCGGCGGTCTCGTTCTGCATCACCGCGCGCGCGTTCGCGACCCACGGGAACACGCCGACCGCGACGTCGTCGCCGTACTGCTCGCGCGCCTGCGCCTCGGTGAGACCGACGGCGGCGATCTCCGGATCCGTGTAGATCGGACGTGGCACGCCGCGCGGCTCGACGACCGCGTCGTGCCCGAGCGCGTTCTCGGCGGCGACCTCGCCCTCGCGGAACGCCGTGTGCGCGAGCTGCCAGTAGCCGGCGCAGTCGCCGACGGCGTAGACGTGCGGCACGGACGTCCGCCGGTGCTCGTCCGCGGCGATGCCCTTCCGCCGGTCGAGCTGGACGCCGATCTCCTCGAGCCCGAGGCCCTCGACGAGCGGCGCGCGCCCGACGGACACCAGCATCAGGTCGGCCTCGACGGTCTCGCCCTCGCCGAAGTGGACGGTGAGCGCCGAGCCGGAGTCGTCGACCCTCGTGCATTGCTTGCCGAGGTGGAGCGCGATCCCGCGGCGGTCGAACTGCTTCGCGAGCTCCTTCGCCGCGTCCGCGTCCTCCATCGGGATCAGGCCGGGCAGCATCTCGATGATCGTCACCTCCGAGCCGAAGCGCCGGAAGATCGAGGCGAACTCGCAGCCGATGATCCCGCCGCCGAGGACGACGAGCCGCCGCGGGACCTCCGTCTGCGCGAGGAGGCCGGTCGAGTCGACGCAGCGCGGCGAATCGAGCCCGCCGATCGGCGGCCGGATCGGGAACGAGCCCGTCGCGACGATCGCCGACCTGAACGCGACGTCCTCCGCGCCCTCGACCGCGAGCGTGTTGGCGTCCCTGAACCGCCCCTTCCCGCGAACCCACTCGACGCCGTTCGCCTTGAAGAGCGAAGCCACGCCCTGCGTCATCTGCTTGACGACCTTCGCCTTCCACTCGTTCGACGCGGCGAAGTCGAGCTCCGGCTCGCCGACGCGGACGCCGAGCTTCGCGAACGTCTCCTCGGCCTCCTTCAGCGCGAACGCCGTCTGCACCCACGCCTTCGTCGGGATGCAGCCGACGCGCAGGCACGTGCCGCCCAGCGCGTCCTCCTGCTCGACGCAGACGGCCTTCGCCCCGAGCTGTGCGGCGCGGATCGCCGCCGTGTACCCGCCGGGCCCGCCGCCGAGGACGGCAACGTCACAATCCATTCGCTCCCCCTGTGTCAGGTCGCTTTCCGGCAGCGATCGTAGCTTTCCTGCCCGATCTCGGACCGGCTGCAACCGGCAGTTGACGGACACCAGCGCGCATCGGCATGACTCCGAGCGGTCGCCGGCGGCCTCACCGCGCGAGCTGCGCGCGCATCACCCAGGCGCCGCCGCGCTCGCCGACCTTCGCGAAGCCCTCGCGCTCGTAGAGGTGGAGCGCCGGGTTGTCGGGCTCGACGCTCAGGCTGACGGCGGGGAACCCGTCCTCGCGGGCCTGCGCGAGCAACGCCTCGAGCAGCTCGCGGCCGAGGCCGCGACCCCGGCGGCTCGGCACGACGGCGATGGTCAGCTCGGGCGTCTGCTCGTCGACGAACCCGTAGCCCGGCGCCTTCACCTTGAACAACCGGTACCAGGCGGCGCCGACGGGCTGGAAGCCGTCGATCGCGATCAGCATCCGATCGCCTGGCCTGCCCCAGGCCTCGATGTAGCGGTAGACGGGCAGGTCGGCCGTCTCCGGGTCGCCCCAGCGCCAGTAGTACGCGTGGCGGAGCATGTCGCGGAGGAAGCGAACGTCGTTCGCGCCGCCGCGGCGGATCACTCCTCGGACCTCTTCAGATCCTCGGCGAGCTGGATCCGGTTGCCGTCCGGGTCGAAGACGTCGAGCAGCCGCATCTCGCCGTGCAGCTCGAAGACGGTGCCGACGCGGACGCCCTCCGCCCGCAGCCGCGCGGCCTCCGCACGCACGTCGGGCACGTCGACGGTCGCGACGCCGGCCTCCTCCGGCTCGCCCGGGGCGAGCGCGATCCTCATGTCCCCGCGCTCGAGCTCGGACCAGCCGGCCGCGATGTCGACGCCGGTCTCGGTGAACCCGAGCGTCCGGACGTAGAAGCGCCTGGCGGCCTCGAGGTCGCGGACGCGGTACCAGACCCTCACAGGGCGAGTCCGGGGTCCTCCAGGAGGTCCTTGACCGTCTGCAGGAACTCGGCTGCGGGCGCGCCGTCGACCGCGCGATGGTCGAACGTGGCGGTGAGCGTGACGATCGGCCGCACCGCCAGCTCGCCGCCGAGCGGCACGACGCGGTCGGTGGTCGCGCCGACCGCGACGATCGCGGCCTGCGGCGGGTTGAGCACGGCCGTGAACCGCTCGACGCGGAACATCCCGAGGTTCGAGATCGTGAACGTGCCGTCCTCGACGTCGGGCTGGCGCAGCTTGTTGTCGCGGGCGCGGGCGACGATGTCGGCCCGAGCCGCGGCGACCTCGGCCAGCCGGAGCCGCTCGACGCCGCGGATCACCGGCACGACGAGCCCTTGCGGCGCGGCGACCGCGATCCCGACGTTCGCGCTCGGGAAGACGAGGATCGCGTCGTCCGTGTACTGCACGTTCACGTCCCGATGGCGGATCAGCGCAGCGGCGCAGACCTTCGCGAGCAGGTCGGTGACGGTCACGCGCACGTCCGGGTCGCGCTCGCGCAGACGCGCGAGCAGGTCGTTCGCGCGGGACATGTCCGCCGAGGCCTCGAGCTGGAAGACCGGCACCGTCCAGGCGGCAGTGAGCCGGCGCGCGATCGTCCTGCGGATGCTCGTCAGCTCGCGGCGCTCCACCTCGCCCGCGGCGACCGGGGCGGGCGCGGCCGCCGGCGCCGCGCTCGCGCGCTCGACGTCCTCCGCGACGATGCGGCCGTCCGGGCCCGTGCCCCGGATCGACGAAAGGTCGACGCCTCGCTCGCGCGCGATCCGGCGCGCGAGCGGCGACGCCTTGACGCGCCCGCCGTTGCTCGTAACCGGCGCCGGCTCGGACTCCTCCTCCCGCGCCGGCTCCGGTGCAGCCTTCTCCTCTGCGGCGGCCTTGCCGTCGGCGGCCGGCGCCTCGATCTCCACCTCCTCGCCCTCCTCGCCGATGACGGCCACGGTCGTCCCGACGGGCACCTCGCCCTCCTGGACGGCGATCTTCAGGAGCACGCCCGCCGCCTCGGCCTCGACCTCCTGCGTGACCTTCTCCGTGTCGAGCTCGTAGAGCGGCTCGCCCTTCTCGACGCGCTCGCCCTCGGCCTTCAGCCACTTGACGACGGTGCCCGACTCCATCCCCTGGCCGAGCCGGGGGAGCTTGACCTCAACCGCCATTTCTCGCGACCGTCCGCTTGATCGCCTCGAGCACGTCCCCGGCGTGCGGCACGACGAAGTTCTCCATCACGGGCGCGAACGGGATCGGCGTGAACCTCGAGCCGACGCGCTCGATCGGCGCGTCGAGCCAGTCGAACGCCTGGTGCTGGATCACGGCCGCGACCTCCGCCGAGAAGCCCATCCGCGTGACGGCCTCGTGCGCGACCACGCAGCGATTCGTCTTCTTCACGGAGTCGACGAGCGTCTTCTCGTCGAGCGGCTGAAGCGTCCGCGGGTCGACGACCTCGACGGAGATGCCCTCGGCCTCGGCGTCCTTCGCCGCCGCGAGGGACTCGTGCACCATGCGGCCGGTCGCGACGACCGTCACGTCGTCGCCCTTCCGGTGCACGCGCGCGCTCCCGAGCGGGATCGGCTCGAGCTCGTCCGGAACGGACTCCTTGAGCCCGTACAGCGTCCGGTGCTCGAAGAAGAGCACGCAGTTGTCGTCGTAGATCGATGACCATAGCAGCCCGCGCGCATCGGTCGGCGTCGCCGCGAAGACGACCTTCAGCCCCGGCACGTGGCAGAACCAGGCCTCGAGCTGCTGGGCGTGCTGCGCACCGGGCGACCAGCCGGCGCCGCCCTGCGTCCGGATCGTCAGCGGCACCTTCAGCTGGCCGCCGGACATGTACCGGTGCTTCGCCGCCTGGTTCACGATCTGCTCCATCGCGAGCGTCGTGAAGTCCTCGTACATGATCTCGACGATCGGGCGCATGCCCTGCATCGCCGCCCCGATGCCCGCGCCGACGATCGCCATCTCCGAGATCGGCGTGTTGCGGACGCGCTCCGGCCCGAACTCGGCCAGCATCCCCTGCGTGACCGCCATCGAGCCGCCCATCTCGGCGATGTCCTCGCCCATGATGAAGACGTCCTCATCCTCGCGCATCGCGCGCGACATCGCGTCGCGCACGGCTTCCCTGTAGCTCAGCTCGGGCACCCGCCGCCCACCTCTTCAGACGAGCGAAGCGATGTAGAGCTCAGCCCGGCGGAAAGTGCGGAGCACTTTGCGCGGTGATCAGGCATAGACGTTCTTCAGCGCGTCTTCCGGCTTCGGGTCGGTGCCGGCCTTGGCGAAGTCAACGGACGCGTCGACGAGCTCCAGGACCTCGCGCTCGAGCGCGTCGTACTCCTCGGTCGAGATGTCGATCCGGGCGCGCGCCTTCACGATCGGGTCCTGGGTCTCGCGAAGCTCCTGCTGCTCACCCTTCGGCCGGTAGACCTGCGGGTCGCCGACGTAGTGGCCGACGAGCCGGTAGGTCTCCGCGAGCAGGAAGACCGGCCCCTTGCCGGACCGCGCGTGCTCGAGCGCCCGCTGTGCCGTCCGGTAGACCGCCTCGACGTCCTGGCCGTCGACGTGCGTCGAGTGCATGCCGAACGCGACCGCGCGCTGCTCGAGATCGGTGATCGGCAGCTGCTGCGACGCGGGGGTCGACTCGGCGTAGTGGTTGTTCTCGCAGACGAAGACGGCGGGGACCTTCCAGAGCTGGGCCAGGTTGAGGGCCTCGTGGAAGGTGCCGATGTTCGTCGCGCCGTCGCCGAAGAACGCGACCCCGACGCGCGGCTCGCCTCTCAGCTTGAACGCGAGCGCGGCACCGGTGATCGCGGGCAGGCCGCCGCCGACGACCGCGTTCGCGCCGAGGTTCCCACGCTCGACGTCGTAGAGGTGCATCGAGCCGCCGTAGCCGTGCGAGCAGCCCTCGAGCTTTCCGTAGAGCTCGGCCATCAGCTCGTTCGGATGCGTGCCGCGGGCGAGCGCGTGCGCATGCGCGCGGTGCGTCGAGGCGAAGACGTCACCGTCCTCCATCGCCTGGCACACGCCGACCGCGACCGCCTCCTGGCCGATCGCGACGTGCAGGAAGCCGGGCAGCTCGCCGGCGCGGAACCGCTCCTCGACCTTCTCCTCGAAGTGCCTGATGAGCAGCATCTCGCGCAGGAACTCGCGCAGCCGTTCCTGCGAGAGTCCGGCTTTCCTGCTTTCAACTCGGGCCACGAGCCTGAGTTTATGCTCCAGTCCGTGCGACTCGTCGAGCAGTGGCAGCGGATCGAGCAGGAGCTCCCGGAGGGCTGGTCGGACGCCCGGCTGGAGCTCACGGTGACGGATGCGGCGCGCGCAGACCGGGCCGCCGCGCTGCTCGGGCCGCTGATGCCGGGCCGCGCCGGCAAGCGGATTCGCTTCTTCACGGCCGTGCGAGGCGCCGGGCCGGGCCCGGAGGCGGTCCGGCGGCTGCTCGAGCTGCTCGACGAAGAGCCGATCGAGGGCCGGCTCGAGCTGCTGGCGAGCGATCGTGCGACCGAGCTGCCGGAGACGCACCGGCCGTCGCTCGCGTCGTCATGGGAGGCCGCGCTCGCGGAGCTCCCGGACGACTGGAGCGACCTCTACGCCGAGCTCGAGCTGACGTCGAGCGACCATCTCGAACGGGCGGCGCTCCTGACCGCGCCTCTGAACCCCGGCCGCTACGGCGGCACGCCCGGGCTCAGGTTCCGCGTCGCCCGCACGTTCGGCTACGGCGCGTCGCCGCAGATGACGTTGCGGTGCCTGCGGCGCCTCGACGAGGACGGGATCCCGGGGACGGTCCGGATCCTGCGCTCGCTCGCGAGCACCGAGCCGGTCGGGACGCAGGGGCCGGTCTGGTACCTCGGCGGCAAGGTCGTCTGAGGCCAGGGGCGCGGCGTGGCCGATCCGGTCTCCTGGTTCGTGATCGAACCGGGCTGGGAGGTCGTCGACCGCGACGGGCAGCAGGTCGGCCGTGTCGAGGAGACGATCGGCGACAGCACGCACGACATCTTCGACGGGCTCTCGATCGCCCCGGGCGTCTTCGGCTCCTCGCGCTACGTGCCCGCCGAGCAGGTGGCGGAGATCACCGAGGGGCGCGTGCGCCTGTCGCTCGACCGCGCCGGCGCCGAAGCGCTCGCGCAGTACCGCGAGCCGCCGACGACGGCCCGGATCGAGCCCGACGAGGCGAGCGTCGTGGAGCGGCTCGAGGAGCCGCTCGAGGCCCCGATCCACGCCCGCAAGGGCGGCGCCTGGCGAGCGTTCCTGACCCGGCTGCGGATGGTCCTCCGCCGGCCCCAGCGCTGAACGAGCCATGGGGCGCGCGGCCGGTGTCGTCGGGGCGCCGGGCGGGTAAGGTCTTCTCCGTGGCAGTCGACACCGAAGCCGTGGACACCGTCGCCGGGAACGGCCGCCTCGCGGCGTCCGGGCTCGAGCCGCCCGCTGCGCCGACGAGCTCGGGCCGCGGCCCGAGCCTCGCGCCGTTGATCGTCGTCGGCGCCGCGTTCGTCCTCGGCGTCGTCCTCGCGAAGGTCGTCTCCTGGAGGAGCCATGCCCATCCCAGGGGCTGACTCCGGCGGCCTCGGCGCGACTGCGCGGCGCATCGCCGAGCGGGCGAGCTCCGTCGTCCGGCTGGAGATCGAGCTCGCGAAGGCCGAGCTGGTCGGCAAGGTCAAGGCGTTCGCACTCGGCATCGGGCTCGCGCTCGCCGCCGTCGTCCTCCTCCTCTTCGGGATCGGCTTCGGCCTCGCCGCGTTCGCCGCGGGCCTCGAGACCACCCTCCCGACGTGGGCGTCGCTCCTCGTCGTCACGGGCACCCTCCTCCTTGCGGCCGGCGCGCTCGGGGCCGCCGCCGCCGCGTCCTTCAAGCGCGGCACGCCGCCCGTGCCCGAGCAGGCGATCGAGGAAGCCCGCCGCACGACCGACCTGTTGCGGAGCAATGGCCGCTAGGACGACCCAGGACATCCGTCGCGAGCTCGACCACGAGCGGCGGGAGCTCGCCGACGCCGTCCACGACCTCCGCGGCGGCGTCGACCTGACCGGACCGATCCGCTCGCGGCTGCCCCTCCTCGCGGCCGGCGCCCTCGGCGCCGGCTTCCTGCTCTCGGGCGGCCTCGGCGCAACGCTCCGCCTGCTCGCCCGCCGCTCGCGCGAGGGGAAGCGCAAGGCCCAGGTCGGCCGCTTCCGCGTCGTCTCGGGCTAGGCGCGCAGCTCGGCCCCGAGCTCGGTCGCGAGCGCCGAGACGATCCGCTCGCGCAGGCGCGCGGCGTCCTCGTCCGTGAGCGTCCGCTCCGGCGACTGGAAGAGCACGCGGATCGCAAGGGACTTCCGCCCCTCGCCGGTCTGCGCGCCGCGGTAGACGTCGAAGACGCGCGCCTCCCGCAACTCGGGCCCGCCAGCGCGCCGGGCCGCTTCGACGAGCCGCGCCGCCGTGACCTCCTCCGGGACGACGAACGCGAGATCCTGGCGGACGCCCGGGAACGTGATGACGTCCTCGTAGCGCACCGGCCCGGCCACCGAGGCGAACAGCGCGTCGAGGTCGAGCTCGAAGCCCGACCAGACGCCCTCGAGCAGCGCCGGGTGGAGCTCGCCGAAGACGCCGGCGGGGCTCCGGGCGGTCTTGCCGGGATGGAACAGCTCGTGGTCGCCGCGCTCGACCGCGAGCCCGGCCTTCAGCGCGCGGTAGAGCGCCTCGACGATGCCCTTCCCGTGCGCGAACGCGCCCTCGCAGATCCCGGCGACGCGCACGTGCTCGTCGGGCAGCGGTCCCTCCGACGGGAGGTAGACGCGGGCGATCTCGAACAGCGCGATGCCCTCGGCTCCGACGTCCAGGTTGTGCCGCGCAGCGTCGACGAGGCTCGGCATGAGCGACGTCCGCAGCTCGGCGAGCTCGACGGAGATCGGCTCCGGCAGGCGCAGCGCCCGCGGATCCGCGTCCGACGGACGCAGTGACGGCGTGTAGATCTCCGTGAAGCCGAGCCCGACCAGCGTGTCCTCGACGCGCCGCCGCAGCACCTGGTCCGGCTTCAGCCGGCCGAACATGTCGCGCCGCGACGGCAAGGTGAACGGGACCGCGTCGAGCCGGAACCGTGCGATCTCCTCGCTCACGTCGACCTCGCGCACGACGTCCCGGGCGCGCCACGTCGGTGCGACGACGACGCCGTCCTCGACGTCGAAGCCGAGCCGGCCCAGGAGCGCGTGCTGCTCCTCGACCGGCGTCTCGAGCCCGATCAGCGCGTCGGCCCGCTCCGGCCTGAACCGGATCCTGGGCCGAGCCGGCAGCTCGCGGTGGACGTCTGCCGAGCCGACCCAGCGCGCGCCGGTGAGCAACACGATCAGCTCCGTCGCCCACCGCGCGGCGTGCCCGGCGAGGTGCGGGTCGACGCCCTTCTCCCACCGGTTCGAGCCCTCGGTGCGCAGCCTCAGCCGCTCGGAGGAACGGAAGATCCCGTGCGGCTCGAAGTTCGCCGCCTCGAGCAGCACCTCCGCCGTCCGCTCGCCGATCTCCGTCTCCTCGCCGCCCATGATCCCGGCGAGCGCGACCGAGCGCTCCGCGTCCGCGATCATCAGGTCGGTCGGGACGAGCTCGCGGTCGAAGCCGTCGAGCGTCCGGATCCGCTCCCCGGCGCGCGCCCGCCGGACGACGATCCGGCCGCCGGCGAGCGTCGAGAAGTCGAACGCGTGCAGCGGGTTCCCCACGCCGAGCATCACGTAGTTCGTGACGTCCACGACGTTCGAGATCGGCCGCTGGCCGGCGGCGAGCAGCCGCGCCTTCAGCCAGACGGGCGACGGCCCGATCCGCACGTCGCGGAAGAGCCGTGCGACGTAGCGGGGACAGCCTTCGTGGTCGTCGATCGAGACCGAGAGCGGCTCGTCGCCGTCCGGCTGCGGGTCCCGGCCCGGAAGCGGTGCGAGCTCGAGGTCGTAGAGCGCGGCCACCTCGCGCGCGATCCCGTAGACCGACAGCAGGTCGGGCCGGTTGCCCGTCGACTCGACGACGAGGACGTCCTCGACGAGCGGCAGGACGTCGCCGAGCGGCGTCCCCGGCTCGTTCGCCCCGTCGAGCAGCATGATCCCGGCGTGGTCCGGGCCGAGCGCGACCTCGTCCTCGGCCAGGATCATCCCGTTCGAGTACTCGCCGCGCACCTTCCGCCGTTCGAGCTTGATCCCGCCCGGCAGCTCGGCGCCCGGCAGCGCGACGGCGACCGTCGCGCCGGCGCCGAAGTTCCACGCGCCACAGACGATCTGCAGCGGGTCGGGCCCGCCGACGTCGACCTGGCAGAGCTGGAGCCGGTCGGCGTTCGGGTGCTTGATCGCCTCGACGACGCGCCCGACGAGGAAACGCCCGAGGTTCCCGTCCTCGTCCCGCACGCCGCGCCGCTCGATCGCCTCGACCTCGGCCGTCGAGACGCTGAGCCGCTCGGCCAGCTCCGGCAGCGGCATCTCGACCGGGACGTACTCCCGCAGCCAGGAGAGCGGGACGCGCATCAGAACTGCGTCAACGCCCGCAGATCGGAGCCCCAGAGCACGCGGATGTCGGGGATGTCGTGGCGGAGCTGCGCCGTCCGTTCGAGGCCGCAGCCGAACGCGAAGCCGGTCCACTCCTCCGGGTCGAGGCCGACGTTCTCGAACACGCGCGGGTCGACCATGCCGGCGCCGCCCATCTCGATCCAGCCGGTGAACCTGCACGTGCGGCAGCCCTCCCCGTCGCAGATCCCGCACGAGACGTCGGGCTCGATCGACGGCTCCGTGAACGGGAAGTAGTGCGTGCGGAAGCGCACGCGCCGCTCGTCGCCGTAGAGCGCGCGCATCACGTGGAGCAGCGTCCCCTTCAGGTCGGCGAGGGTCAGGCCCCGGTCGACGGCGAGCCCTTCGAACTGGTGGAAGATCGGGTAGCGCGTCGCCGTGATCGCGTCGCGCCGGTAGACGCGGCCGATCGAGACCATGTAGTACGGAGGCTCGCGCTCGCGCATGTGGTGGATCTGCGACGGCGAGGTCTCCGTGCGCAACAGCGTCTCGCCGCCGTCGAAGAAGAACGTGTCGCGCGGCGAGCGCGACGAGTGCGTCGGCTCGAACGCGAGCAGGTCGAAGTTGATCTCCGTCCACTCGACCTCGCGGTCGTCGCGGACCTCGTAGCCGAGCCCGATGAACGCGTCCTCGACCGCCCGGCGCACCTGCGTGATCGGGTGGAGGTGCCCGAGCGGAAGCGGCTCGCCGGGCAGCGTGACGTCGACCCGCTCCTCCCGCAGCCGGCGCTCGAGCTCCGCCCGGGCGAGCGCTTCGCGCCGCTCGGCGACGAGCATCTCCAGCCTCGCCTTCGTCCGGTTCAGCTCGGCCCGCTCGGCGACCTCGAGGCTGCGCGCGTCGCGAAGCGCCTCGGTCAGCGGGCTCTTCCGCCCGAGGACGCGCACACGGACCTGCTCGAGCTCGGCGTCGTCGGCAGCCCCTACGATGGCCGCGCGTGCCTCGTCCAGATACCCGTTCTCCCAGCGCACCCGGCGAATCTAGCAGCGTCCCGCCGAGCCCTTACGACGCGATCGCGCGGCTCTACGACCCCTGGAGCGCGAGCGTCGTCGAGGACGTCGGCTTCTACCTCGAGGAGGCGCGGGCGGCCGGCGGACCCGTCGTCGAGCTCGGCGTCGGCACCGGCCGGATCGCCGTCCCGATCGCCTGCGACGGAATCCCCGTGATCGGCGTCGACGCGTCCGCCGGCATGCTCGAGGTCTGCCGCGAACGCGCGCGGCTGGCCGGAGTCGACGCCTTGCTCGACCTGCGGCGCGGCGACCTGCGCGAGCCGCCCGTCGACGAGCGGGTCCGTCTCGTCACCTGTCCGTTCCGGTCGTACCTGCACCTCCACGACGACGCCGACCGCCTGTCCGCCCTGCAGGCCGCGCGCCGGCTCCTCGTCCCGGGCGGCCGGCTCGTCTTCGACGTCTTCGCGCCGGGCGCGGACGACATCGCCGAGACGCACGGGCGCTGGCTCGAGCGCGAGCCGGGCATCTTCGAGCGCGCCGACTGGGACGAGCAGGCCCGCACGCTGACCCTCTCGGTGCGCGACGACGGAGCCGGAAGCACGATGACGCTCGCCTGGATCTCGCCGGCCGAGTGGCGTGGCCTGCTCGAGCGCGCCGGCTTCGAGGTCGTCGCCTGCTACGGCTGGTTCGACCGCTCGCCCTACCGCGGCGGCGAGGACACGATCTGGGTCGCCCGCCGGCCGGTCGACTAAGCTCCCGCCGTGCTCGTCGCCGTCTCCAGCGGGGCCGTCATCGGGATCGTCGTGGCGGCGGTCGTCGTCCTCCTGCTGCTCTGGCTCGTCGCGCAGTTCAACAAGCTCGTCCGACTCCGGAACCGCTCGGAGAACGCGTGGGCGCAGGTCGACGTCCAGCTGAAGCGCCGCGCCGACCTCGTGCCGAACCTCGTCGAGGCGGTGAAGGGCTACGCCGCGCACGAGCAGGAGGTGTTCGAGGAGGTCGCGAAGACCCGCTCCGCCGCGCAGCAGGCGCAGACGGTCGAGCAGGCGGCGCAGGCCCAGGGCGCGCTGACGGCCGCGCTCGGGCGGCTCTTCGCAGTCGCCGAGGCGTACCCGCAGCTCCGCGCGAGCGAGAACTTCCAGCAGCTCCAGGCGCAGCTCTCGGAGACCGAGGACAAGATCGCCGTCTCACGCCAGGTCTACAACGACACCGTCCTGACGTACGACAACGCGCTCGAGACCGTCCCGACGAGCATCATCGCCGGCATGTTCGGCTTCCGCCCGCGCGTCTACTTCGAGGCCGACGCGGCCGCGCAGCAGGCGCCGCAGGTCAAGTTCACCTCCTGACGCGGGGGCTCCCGGGCGCCGGCACCGCCGCCCCGTTCGGGAGCCGCGAGTCGATCGGATACGTCGAGCCCGAGAGGGCAGCCGCCGCGACGAGCACGCCGCCCGCCCCGATCCCGCCCACGAGCGCACCCTTGAGGGACAGCCGGTGCGCGCCCTCAATTGACCGTCCACGGGACGCTCTATGCTGGCGCGCGGGGTGCGGAGCTGAGCAAGAGAACCGGATGGTGGGCGGCGCTCGCCGCGGTCGGCGCGGCGGTGGCGCTCGTCCTGCCGGCGGCGGCCAGCGCCAAGTCGTACTCGCTCCCGGACGCGAACGTCCAGGTCCACCTCGCGCCGGACGGCTCGCTGCTCGTCCGCGAGGACATCTCCTTCGACTTCTTCGGCTCGTTCACCGGCGCCTACCGCGACATCCCGCTGCGGACGGGCGAGACGATCGACCGCGTCCTCGTCAGCGAGAACGGCCGACCGGACCGGCCCGGCGGCAACACGAAGCTCGGGAGCGAGGACGAGCCCGGGAAGTACGGGGTCGAGCGGACGCCGCACCGGGTCCGGGTCGTCTGGCACTACCAGGCGGACGACGAGCGGCGGAAGTTCACGATCACCTACCGCTTCCGCGGGCTCGCCGTCGCCTACGACGACGTCGTCGACGTCGACCTGAACGTCTGGGGCAAGAACTGGATCGTCCCCGTCGACGCGCTCGCCGCGAGGATCGTCCCGCCGAAGCGCGTCCCGATCTCGCGTGCCTACCGCGTCTACGGCCACCCCGCGTGGGTCCACGGCGTCGTCACGCGGACGCCGGGCGCCGCCCTGCTCCGCGCCGTGAACGTCGCGGCGCACCAGCAGGTCGAGTTCCGCGTCGTCTTCCCGCGAAGCGTGCTCACGTCGACGGCGGGCGCGAAGGTCGTCAACGGGCAGGGCCTCGACAAGATCATCCAGGAGGAGCGATCAGGCGAGCAGGCCTACCGGCGAAACCAGGAGCAGATCGACGACGCGAAGCGCCACATCGGGCGCACCTTGCTCTACCTGCTGCTGCTCGGGCTCGGGCCGGCGCTCGCGCTCGTCGTGCTCACCTGGCTCGTCTTCGGCCGCGAACGGCGCACCGGCTACGACCGGGAGTACGAGCAGGAGCCGCCGACCGACTCGGAGCCGGCGCTCGTCCCGCCGCTCCTGCGGCAGGAGACGACGCCCGGCTCGCTCGAGTTCACCGCGACGCTCTTCGACCTGATCCGCCGCAAGCGCTACGCCTCGAAGCCGGCGACGACGGAGCGCAAGCTCTGGGGCGGCCTCCGCCACGAGCAGGTCTCCGACCTCGAGGTCTCGCAGGGCGACCAGTCCGTGGCGCTGAAGGACTTCGAGCAGGCGGTCGCGGACGTCGTCGACGAGGTGCTCGCGGACGGGCCGGAGCGCCTGTCCGAGTTCCGCGCGCGGATCGTCGCGCACAGGACGACGAACAGCGTGCGCTTCAAGACCTTCAAGTCGGAGGTCGCGGCGGCGATCCGGAGCCACCGCTGGTACGCGGGCTCGGGTGCCGTCCTGCTCGGACTCGGGCTCGTCGTCTTCGTCGTCGTCGGGATCGCGCTGCTCGCGACCGCGATCAGCGGCTGGCGGTCGAGCGCGCCGCGCTGGGGCGACATCGTGCTCGCGGCCCTCGGCGGCTGCGCGCTGGCGAACGCCGCCGTCTGCCTCGCCGCGGTGACCCGCGTGCGGCTCTGGCGGCGCCGGACGAAGGCGGGCGAGACCGAGGCCGAGCGTTGGAACGCCTTCCGGCGCTACCTGACCGACTTCCCGAGGCTGGACGAGGCCGCCCCGGCGACGCTCGAGCTCTGGGAGCGCTTCCTCGTCTACGGGATCGCGTTCGGGATCGCCGACCGCGTCCTCCAGGCCGCACACCTCCACATGCCCGAGGCGCTGCACAACCAGAGCACGATCTACTGGATCAGCCCGAACGGCGACCTCGGCTCCGGCGCGACCGCGCTCGGCATCGGCGATCTCAGCTCCGGCTTCGGGTCGGCGCTCGCGCCGCCGAGCTCGGGCGGAGGCGGCGGCTTCTCCGGCGGCGGCGGGGGCGGCGGCGGAGGCGGCGGGGGCGGAGCCTGGTGAGGAGCCGTTGGCTCAGAGGAGGCGGAGCTCGTCGCCGACCGCGACGTCGCCCGTCTCGAGCACGCGGGCGAGCATTCCGCGCCGGCCGACGAGCTCCGCCTGGAGGCCCGGACGGATCTGCTCCATCAGGTGGCACGGCTCGCACTCCATCGTGATCTCGAACAGCGCGCCGCCCGCCCGCACGCGCTGACCGACGGGCCACGCCTGAACGTCGGCGCCCTCGACCGTGAGATTCTCCTTGATCGTGCCCGGCTCGACCGAGACCGCCCGCAGGTGGTCGGCCGAGACGAACAGGATCTGGCGCTTCTGGCCCGGCCGGGCGTGCGCGCAGCCGTCGAGCCCGTGACCGGCCACGGCCCGGGCCTGCTCGTGCCCTTCCATCGATTGCCCCTCGCCGGGCGAGAGCCAGATGCCGGAGATGCTGGCCACGCCCGACAACCTACCGGCGGGACCACTCGTACAACGCGATCGCACCGGCGACGGCGACGTTCAGCGACTCGGCCTCGTCGTCGACGGGGATGGTGACCCGCTCGTCACACGCTTCGAGGACGTCCGCCGGGAGGCCCGCGCGCTCCGCCCCGAGGACGAAGACCGTCCGTTCGCCGAGCTCGACGTCGCGGAGCGGCCGCCCACCGCGTGCGACAAGGGCGATCCGACGCCCGCCGACCTGGTCGAAGCGGGCGAGCGGCACGCGGAAGATCGCGCCGGCCGACGCGCGCAGCGCCTTGGGGCCCATCGGGTCGGCGCAGCCGGCCGAGAGCGCCACCGACGCGCCGAAGGCGTCGGCGCAGCGGATCAGCGTCCCCAGGTTCCCGGGGTCGGCCACGTGCCAGAGCGCGACCGCGACCGGCCGCGGTTCCGGAGCGGGCAGGTCGGCCGTCCGGAAGACGGCGATCGTCCGGGGCGGGTGCGGCAGCTCCGAGAGCGACGCGAGCAGCCCGGCCTCGACCGTCTCCCCGGCGACGAGCAGGTCCACCGGCTCGAGCCCGGCGGCGAGCGCCGCATCGACGAGGTCCTCACCCTCGCAGACGAAGAGCCCGAGCTTCGCGCGCTGCCGGCGGCTCGCGAGCCGCCGCACCAGCCGCAGCCGCGGGTTCGCCGCCGAGGTGATCACTGCGCGAGCCACTCGAGCCACGCGCCGTGCCCGTCGGCCCGCCCGACGATCGCCCGCTCCCCGCCCGGCCAGAGCCGAAGCTCGAGTCCGTCGACGTGGCGCGCCCGCGTGACGAACGCGAGCGGCCCGCGTCGTCCGGCCCCGTCGAGCGCCTCGTCGAGCCGGCCGACCTGCTCCGGCGAGAGGTATTCGATCGCAGCGAACTGGAAGACCACCGTGAGCGCCCCCTCGCGCCGCCGCTCGAGCACCGCCGGCAGCAACTCGACGAAGTCGCCGCGCACGAGCTGCGGCGGGTCGCGCCGCAGCACGGCGAGCGCACGTTCGAGCTGCGCGAGCCGCTCGTCCTGCCCCGCCCAGACGAACGCGCGGAGGAGCCGCGCCCCGTCCTCGGTCGACGCATCGACGGGCGACCGGTCGATCCCGAGCCGTTCGCGGACGCGCACCGGGCGCCCGAAGAGCTCCGCCGGCACCGGCCGCCGCTCGTCGCCGGCGAGCACGAGCCCCCCAGTGGACGACCCCCACTCGCCGGCCGCGTAACGGTAGCGGTAGCGGTCGAAGAGGAGGTTCAGGCCCGCGCTCGGGCCGAGCTCGACGAGGTCGAGCACGTCCGCGCCCGTCCGCCGCGCGACCTCGAGGAAGCACGGCAGGAGCACCCACGACCGCTGGACCTCGTTCGTCTGGACGGCCTGCTCGGCGACGAACCTGCGCAGGAACTCGCGCTCGCGGGCGAGCGCGCCCGGCACGTCGTCCCACGAGGCGCGGCCGGCGAGCACGAGCCAGTGGAGCCCTCCGAGCAGCCGGAGCGGGACGTCGAACCGCCACTCGTCCACGAGCTCGTCGACGAGCGGTTCCTCGGCGAGCTCGCGGACGAGCCGTGCGTAGAGCGGCGGCAGCGACGGCGAGCTCCAGCCCGCCATCTCGAGAAAGGCGACGCGCCGGGCGTCGCTCATCGACGACCCGGCCCGGTTGCGGCCGACCGCGCCGCAACCCCCGAAACGGGGGCCGCTGGCGCGGCCCGAAGCATGGAATCGGACTCGTGCGGCGCCGCAGCTATCCGGTAAGGGCGGCTTTCGCTTGCTCGGCGATCTTCCCGAACGCGGCCGGATCGGCCACGGCCAGATCGGCCAGGACCTTGCGATCGAGCTCGATGTTCGCCTTCCGGCAGCCGGCGACGAACTGGTTGTACGAGAGCCCCTGCTGCCGCGCGGCCGCGTTGATGCGGATGATCCAGAGCCGGCGGAAGTCGCGCTTGCGGCGCTTGCGGTCGCGGTAGGCGTAGACGAGCGAGTGCTCGACCTGCTCCTTCGCGGCCTTGTACGTCTTGCTCTTGAGGCCGAAGTAGCCCTTCGCCTCCTCGAGCACCTTCCGGCGCTTCTTGCGCGCGTGGACCGATCGCTTGACGCGCGGCATCTCAGCTCAGCCCCAGGAGGCGCTTGACGACGCTCTTGTCGGCCTCGGCGACCTGGTCAGCCCTGCGAAACCCTCGCTTCCGCTTGGGCGACTTCTTCTCGAGGTTGTGGCTCTTCATCCCGTGCCGGCGCAGGATCTTCCCTCCGGCCGTCGGCTTGAACCGCTTCTTCGCTGCGCTGCTTGTCTTCTGCTTTGGCATCTCGTCCTGTTCCGGCCGTCTTCAGCGGGGCGAGCACCATCGTCATGTTCCTGCCGTCGAGGAGCGGCTGCTGCTCGATCGTGCCGAGCTCGGCGACGTCCTCGGCGAGGCGCATCAGGAGGTCACGGCCGCGCTCCGGATGGGTGGTCTCCCGCCCGCGGAACATGATCGTGACCTTCACCTTCGCGCGCTGATTCAGGAAGCGCACGACGTGGCCCTTCTTCGTCTCGTAGTCGTGGAGCCCGATCTTCGGCCTGAGCTTGATCTCCTTGACGTGGATTTGCGACTGGTGCTTCCGCGCGAGCTTCGCTCGCTGCTCCTGCTCGTAGCGGTACTTGCTGTGATCCATGATCCGCGCGACGGGCGGATCGGCCTGCGCCGCGACGAGCACGAGATCGAGATTCTTCGAGTACGCGTACTCCCGGGCGTCGTTCGTGGCCTTGATGCCGAGCTGCGACCCATCCTCGTCGATCAACCTCACCCGCGGCGCGCGGATGTTCTCGTTGATCAGGTCCTGCTTGACCGGCCGGACGGGCTCGACGAACCGTCTCGGCCTCAAAGGGCTATCACCAAGCTGTTACTTCCTCCTTCTGGAAACGACAAGACCGCTGCAAGCAGCGGCCCGTGTTCCTCGTCTGCCGACTCGGTTGAACCCCCGCTGAGCTCCTGGCTCCGGAGGTGAGGAACGGGTCCGCTCCTGCTTTGCAGGCGAACAGCGTAGCACCTGGCCTCGCTCGCGAAAAGCGCCGGCGACGACGCTCAGCCGCTCGAGGGCGGACACGGCTGGCGCGCGGCGGCCCCCAGCTCGCCGAGCAGCTCGTCGAGGCTGCGCGTCGCCTGGCCGGTACCGCGCTCGCGGACGGCGAGCGAGGCTTCCGACTCGCGGTCGCCGTACACGACGACGCGCGGAACCTTCTCGAGCTCGGCGTCGCGGATCCGCTTCCCGACGGTCTCGTCGCGCTCGTCGACCTCCGCGCGGACGCCGGCGCCGGCGAGCTTCTCGCGAACGGCCCGCGCCGCCTCGCGATGCCCCTCGCCGACCGGGATCACGCGCACCTGCACCGGTGCGAGCCAGAGCGGGAAGTCGCCGGCGTACTGCTCGATCAGGATCCCGATGAAGCGCTCGAGCGAGCCGAGGAGCGCGCGGTGGACGACGTACGGCGTGTGCTCGCGGTTGTCCGCGCCCGCGTAGGAGAGGCCGAAGCGCTGCGGCATCTGCGCGTCGAGCTGGATCGTCCCCATCTGCCACGACCGGCCGAGGACGTCCGTCATGTGCAGGTCGATCTTCGGGCCGTAGAAGGCACCGTCGCCCTCGTTCAGGTCGTACTCGAGCGCGCGCCGCTCGAGCGCCGACCGCAGCGCGCCCTCCGTGAAGTCCCACTCCTCGTCCGTTCCGAGCCGGTGCTCGGGCCGCGTCGAGAGCTCGAACCGCGCGTGCATCCCGAACAGGTCGTAGAGGTAGGCGGCGAAGTCGAGGCAGCCGAAGATCTCGTCCTCGATGTGCTCACGCGTGCAGAAGAGATGCGCGTCGTCCTGGGTGACGTGCCGGACGCGAAGCAGACCGTGGAGCGTGCCGCCGGGCTCGTCGCGGTGGAGGGTCGAGGCTTCCGCGTAGCGGATCGGGAGCTCGCGGTAGCTGCGGACCTGGCTCCCGAAGAGGAGCATGTGGCCCGGGCAGTTCATCGGCTTCAGCCCGTAGGTCTTCTCCTCCTGCGGGATCAGGAACATGTTGTCGCGGTAGTTCTCCCAGTGGCCCGAGGTAACCCAGAGCTCGGTGTCGTAGAGGAGCGGCGTCTTCACCTCGAGGTAGCCGCGCCGCGCGTTCTCGCGGCGACGGAGGTCTTCGAGCGCGTTCCAGATCACCATCCCCTTCGGGTGCCAGATCGGCGAGCCCGGCGAGTGCTCGTCGAAGTGGACGAGGTCGAGCTGGACCGCGAGCCGGCGGTGATCGCGGCGCCTCGCCTCCGCGAGGCGCGCGAGGTGCGCGTCGAGGTCCTCCTTCGCGTAGAACGCGGTTCCGTAGATCCGCGTCAGCTGCCTGTTCGCCGAGTCGCCGCGCCAGTAGGCGCCGGCGAGGCCGGTGAGCTTGAACGCCCTGATCGGCTTCGAGTCCTGGAGGTGCGGGCCGCGGCAGAGATCGGTGAAGTCGCCCTGGGTGTAGAGCGAGATGTCGCCTTCGGCCGTGTCCACGAGCTCGACCTTGTAGGGCTCGTCCTCGGCGGCGAATCGGCGCCGCGCCTCGTCGCGCGGGATCTCCTCCCTGGTCCAGCTCCGTCCCTCGCGAAGCTCCTTCTCGACCTCGGCCTCGATCCCCGCGAGGTCGGCCTCGTGGATCGGCTCCGGGAACTCGAAGTCGTAGTAGAAGCCGTCGGCGATCGGCGGCCCGATCGCGATCTTCACGCCCGGATAGAGACGGCGGACCGCCTCGGCGAGCAGGTGCGCCGACGAGTGGCGGAGCACGGCGAGCGCGTCGGGATCGAGGCGGTCGCGCGTCGTCAGGATCTCGATCCGCTCGCCGTCGTCGAGCGGCAGGCGGAGATCGCGGACGCTGCCGTTCGAGCGGACGAGAACGGCCTGCTCCGCGAGCCTCGGGCCGATCGCGCGCGCGGCGTCGAGCCCGCTCGCGCCGTCCGGGAGCTCGAGGTCCGAGCCGTCGGGAAGGACGACCTTCATGCGCCGCAGGATACTGGGGGCGCTACTGCGATCCGGCCGCCGCGGCGACGGCGTCGGCGGCGCTTCGAACCTCGCTCACGCGCGCCTGCAGGTACGCGAGCTGGGCGCGGAGGAAGGCGGGATCGACCGAGGTTGCGTCGGTGCGGGCGAGGTAGTCGGCGAGGCTCGCGAGCGCGCTCGCGAGCTTGCCGGCGGGCACGGAGACGGTGGACGCCGCGGCCGACGCCTGCCCGAGCTGGCTCCGCACCGCCGAGACCTGCTGCGCGGCGGCCGCGACCTGGGCCCGGAGCGCCGTCGCCTGGCGGCGAAGCACGGCGACGCTGTGGGCGCGGGTGGCGCTGGTCGCCGTCAGGGCCTCGATCTGCGCCTGGCTCGACGCGAGCGCGCGCTGCAGCGCCCGGTTCCTCGCCTCGAGCGTCCCGCGTGCGTCGGCGACGCTCGCGAGCTGCCGGTTCGCGAGCGCGAGCCGCGACTGGGTCGCCTGCCGGTTCGTGTCCGCCCGCTTCCAGAAGCCGACGAACACGACGGCTGCGATTCCGGCGCCGAAGAGGAGCGCCGCGAGGAGCAGGACGGGCGGCGCCAGCCGACCCGTCCAATCCGTTGCAGCGGGCTTGCGCCCGAGAGCCCCCGCACCGAGCATGTCCAGCCCTTCGCGCTCGAGCGTCATTCTCCTGCCGGCCCGTTCGTCAGTGACATGCCGCCGAGCCGGAGTCGGTGAAGGTCTTGCCGGCGACGGGCAGGAACTTCCAGTCGTAGCCGCCCGGGTGGAGCGTCAGCCGCAGGACGCCGAAGGTGTCGTTGTTGCGGACGAGGCTGTTCGGGGCGGTCCAGGCGAAGTCGTGGTGCCCGTACCCGCCCGTGCCGACGACGAACTCGGTGATGCCTCGCGCGGGATCCGCGGCGCCGTCCGGCGTCTGCGGCGCAAAGCGCTCGTAGACGTGGTTGTGGGCGCTCAGGACGACGTCGGCGCCCGCCGCGTACAGGTCCTCCCAGAACGCCTTCATGCCCGGGTTCGTGCCGACCTCGCCCGACGTGAAGAGCGGCTCGTGGAAGTACGCGAGGGTGCACGCCGCGGGATGGGCCGCCAGGTCGGCCAGGAGCCACCGCTCCTGTTCGCTTCCCTCGCCGCAGCCGCCGACCTGCTCGCACTCGCTGTTCAGGACGACGACGTGCCACGCGCCGAGGTCGTAGCTGTAGTAGCCCTTCGTCGGATCGCCGGCGGCGGCGCCGAAGTAGCCGAAGTAGCCGGACGCGGCGGGCGTCTGGTAGTCGTGGTTGCCGATCGCCGGCCGGGTGCGGGCCTTGGCGCGGCCCCAGGCGGCGTCGTAGCACCTGAAGTCGGCAGCCGAGCCGTTCTCGTACGCGTTGTCCCCGAGGGTCGCGACGGTCGCGGCCGGGTAGTCGTCGAGGATGCGGCCGGTCGCCTCGTCGTCGTTCCGGAGGCAGGTGCCGATGTTGCCGGCGACGAGGAACTGCGGGTCGCCGGGCGCGGCGGCCGTCCACGCGAGCGAGAGCGTTCCGCTCGCCCCGCGCCAGCCGTCGGCGGCGATCCGGTAGGTCGTGCCGCTTGTCGCGACGAGCGTGACGCGGCTCGTCTTGTCGGAATCCGAGACGTCGTCGTCCGCGTCCGCCGGCGTCAGCGCCGCCACCGACGTGCCGGTGTAGACGGCGAGCAGTGTGTCGAAGTCCGAGCCCGCCGTCGAGAACGACGCGACCCCGTCGGCGGCGGCTGTCCACGTGAACCAGACGGAGGCGCCGCCCGCGTCGCCGGCGTGCGCCGGCTCCCCGGCCTCCGTCGTCGCGCCGGCCGTCGCCTGCGACAGCGATCCGGCTGCGCCGGAGAGCGTGCGCGCCGCGGCGAACGCGTCGTTCGGCGGCGGGCTCGTCCCGCTCCACGTGAGGACGACCTTGCCCTGCTCGACGGTTCCGGTCGACCTGTGCAGGAAGCCGTCGACGGCGATCCTGTACTGCGTGCCCTTCGTGACGGCGAACGACACGGCGCTCGTGCGCACGCTCCCGTTCTCGTCGTCGTTCGCCGCCACCGGCACGAGCGAATCCAGGCCCGTGTAGACGGCGAGCAGCGTGTCGAAGCTCGAGCCGGCGGTCGTGAGCGCCTCGATGCCCGTCGCCGGCGCCTTCCACAGGTACCAGATCGACGCACCGCCGGCGTCGCCCGCGTGCGCCGGCTCGCCGGCCTCCTTCGTCGCGTTGAACGTCTTCCCGCCCGACGAGCCGCTGAGGTGCGAGATCCCCTTCGGCGCCGCGAACGGGTCGTTCCCGGGCGGCGCCGTCGTGGCTCCGACGGCGGCGGGAAGGGCGAGTGCGAGCGCGAGCGCGCCGAGGAGGGCAGGCCGACCATCGCTACGGGAGCGCCACACAACTCTCTCTTTACTCGCCGTCGGGTCGCGTGCAATCGCTCCCTCAGGTGATTGCGGCCGGCCGCCCGGCCGGCATCGACGGCGTCGCGCTCAGCCGAGCGTCACGGGTCGCTCGCACGCGGCGGCCCCGGGCGCCGGCCCGGGATCGCCGTTTGCGACCGGACGGCCGTTGAGACGCCGGTAGGCCCGCCGCAGCCGCGGCCGGATCGCGCTCCGGTACGCCCACTCCGCGAGCGGCGCGGGCCGTCGCCGGTACGAGCGCAGCTGCCGGTAGTCGCGGACGCCGGTCGAGAACTTCGCCTTCCACGGATCCTCGTCGCCGAGCAGCTCGACGCCCTCGAGTCCGAGCTCGCTCGCCGCCCGGATCTCGGCGAGCGTCAGCACGAGGCCCGGCCCGTAGCTCCGGTAGCGCTCGTCGTAGCTGCCCTTCAGCACCCACAGACGGCCGTGGTCGACGAGCGTGTAGTCGAAGGCGATCAGGTCCCCGCCGGCCTCGATCGTCGACAGCCGGAAGCGGTCCTCGGCGGCGAACAGGTGCGCGAGCTCCCGGTAGAACGCGACGGTCGCACGCGAGTGTGCGATCGCCGTCCGGCGCTTGCCCTTCCAGCCCTTCGCCTCGAGCGCGAAGCAGCGGTCGAGCACGGCGTCGAGGTCGTCACGGACGGCCACCGGCGCGACGACCGCGCCGGTTTCGGCCTCGAGCTTCCGGCGGCGGCGCTCGATGTCCTTGCGCGCCTTCCGGTCCATCTGGACGGCGTAGGCGGCGAAGCCCTCGCCGAGGTCGACGAACGGCGAGCGCTGCTGGCTCTGCACGAGCGTCAGCCGGCCGCGCTGCCGCGAGCCGCGCTCGAGCAGCTCGAGCGACGGATCGGCGGCGAGGAGGTACGGGACGACGAGCGAGTCGGCGCCCTCCTCGAGCGCCGTGATCGTCACTGCGTGCAGCGCCTCGACGTCCTCGGCCAGCGGCCCGAAGGCCGGCGTCTGGGTGTTCGCGAGCGCCTCGACGCGCCGTCCGCGACGCACGAGCGGGAAGACGGCGACGAGCCGGTCGGCGCGCCTGGCGGTGCAGATCCGGAGCCTGCCGCCGTCGCCGAAGGCCCGCCACCACGCGACGAACCAGGCGTGGCGCAGGAACGGGAGACCTTCGTGCGCAACGAGGTCGTCCCAGGCGTCGGCGAGCTCGAGGAACCGTTCCTCGTCCTCGATCCAGTCGACCCGCAATGCCTTCTCGACGGTCGACGTCATGGCCCGAGCAGCTCCCAGACGGTCTCCGCGATCTCGGCGCACAGCTCGTCGCGCGGCCGCTCGCCGTCGAGCCGGCGCACGCCGAGCTCCTCCGCCTCCTCGCGATAGCGATCGGCCTGCCGGCGCAGGCTCTCGAGGTCCCATTGATCCTGCTTGCGGGCGATCGCCGTCTCGGGGGCGACGTCGAGCAGGAACGCGCAGAGCGGTCGAGGCGGCAGCGTCCGCAGGAGCCAGCGCTGCAGGCCGAACTTGCGGTCGCCCCAGACCGTGCGCAGCCGGACGAGCGAGTCGAGCGTGTACCGATCGAAGACGGCGACGCGGCCGCGTCGGACGTGGCGCTTCGCGGCACGCCGCTGGGCGAGTGCGTTCGAGAGGACGATCATCGTCGTCCAGACGCCGAGCGCGAGCCGCCTCGCCGGGCCCGCGGGCGGCGCTTCTCCGTCCGGGGCGGCGAGGAGCGAGCCTCCGGTCCCGGTCGTCGCCGAGAGGCGGCGGAACGGCGGCAGGACGCGGACGAGCCCGAGCGTGCGCCGCGCGAGCGACGACAGCACGGCGATCGACCGGCTGTCCGCGAGCGGCAGCCACTCGACGGCGCTCGGATGGCCGAGCTGCTCGAGCGCAGCACGCAACGCCTCCGCCTGGCCGCTCTTGCCCGCGCCGTCGAGGCCGGAAAGCGCGACGACGAAGCCGCGCCGCCGGCGGAGCCGCGGGCGCGAAAGCGCGCGGCCCTCGTAGCGCGCCTGCAGGCGCGAGAGCGTCTGCCCGGCGTTCCAGGCGGGCGCAGACTCGCGGGCACGCGTCCACGCGTCGGGATCCTCGGCGAGCGCGGCGTCGATCCGGGCCCGGCGCTTCTCGCTGAACCCGATGCGGGCGAGGACGAGCAGCTGGTGGCGAGCCGACGGGCGGGCGAGGTTCTCGAAGCCCTCGACGGGCTGCGCATCGGCGAAGAGCGCGTCGAGCTCGTGCGCCGGCAGGCCCCAGCGTCCGGCCGGAACGAGGTCGACGGTGTATGCGGAACAGCCCTTGAACACGACGCGTTCGACGCCACGGGAGACGAAGCCCTCCTGGGCGAGCGCTCTCGCGACACTCTCTTCTTCGGCAGGACGGACGAGAAGGTCAAGGTCCCGGCCGACAGGAGGCAACGAGCCGAAGACGAGCACGCGCCCGCCCGCGGCGCGATCGACGATCGCCGGAACCTCGGACTGAAGGCTCACGCCCAAGACGCCGATTGAGTTCTCGGCCGATGTCTCCCTCCCCTCCGCGCGTCCTGCTGACCGTCGACGACTACTACGCGTCGCTCGCGGCCGTGCGCGCGCTCCGGGACGCCGGCTACGAGCCGTGGGTGGCGGCCGGCGCGCGCGGCACGTACGCGGAGCGTTCGCGCGCGACGGCCGGCACGACGATCGGCCCCGAACCGGCCGAGGGCGCGCAGCGGTACGTCTCGTTCGTCGCGGAGACGGCGGCCCGCATCGGCGCGGCGGTCGTCCTCCCCTGCACCGAGCGGTCGCTGAACGCGCTGGCCGGCCGCGAGGAGGCTTTCCCGCCTGCGACCGTCCTGGCGGCGCCGCCGCCGGCCCTGCTGGCGCGCGCGACGGACAAGGCCGAGCTGGCGCGGCTCGCCGGGGCGGCCGGGCTGGGTGCGCCGACGACCGTCGAGCTCGGGCGCGACGACCTCGCCGCGCGACGCTCCGAGCTCTCCTTCCCGGCGGTGCTGAAGCCGGCGCAGAGCACGATCCGGGTCGCCGCCGTGACCGTCGACCAACCGCCGGCGGTACGGGTCGACTCGTTCGACGAGCTCGACGCCCTGCTCGGCGAGCGTCCTGAAGGGCGGTGGCTCGTGCAGCCGTTCCTCGCCGGCGAGCTGATCGCCGTCTCCGGGGTCGCGTGGCGCGGCGAGCTCGTCTGCGCGTGTCACCAGGTCGCGCGGCGGATCCATCCGCCGGGCTGCGGTGCGAGCGCGCTCGCGGAGACGGTCGTGCGCGACGAGGCGGTCGAGCGCGGCGTCGCGCAGATCCTCGGACGGCTCGGGCTGAGCGGGATCTTCGAGCTGCAGCTGATCCGTGCCGCCGGCGCCGCCCACGCGATCGATTTCAACCCGCGCGTCTACGGCTCGATCGGCCTCGCGATCGCCGCCGGGCTGAACCTGCCGGCGATCCTCGTCGACCTCGTCCTCGGCCGCGAGCCGCGCGCGGGCACCTACCGGCCCGGGGTGCGGCTCCGCGTCGAGGAGCGCGACGTGCGGGCGCTGCTCGCCGACCTCCGCGCGGGCCGCCTTCGCGCCGCCGTCGCGGGCGCGCTGCCGCGGCCGGGGACGGTGCACGCCATCTGGTCGCTGCGCGACCCGGCGCCGACGCTCGCGCTCGTCGCGAAGCTCAGGAGCCGACACTCGCGGCGGCCGGCAGGGCGAGCGGCGATCGTCCCTCGCCCCACGAAGAGCAAGTAACACTGTGTTACTTGGATCGAGCGGCCTGCGTCAACCCTGGAGGGTCAGCCTCACCTCCTGGGCCTCGTCGGAGCCGGCGTCGTTGTCGGTCGTCAGGACGAGCTCCCCGAGCGCCGGCGTCTGCGCCCACTCGACCGGGTCGATCGAGACGGTCGTCTGCGCGGAGGCGCCGGGGGCGATCGGGCCGAGGAACGCACCCGTGCTGATCGACGGCGAGAAGGCGTTGAACTTCGCCGTCTGCGGGACCGCATCGATGGAGCCGCTGCCGATGTCGATCCCCGTGACGTGGTACGAGAAGCGCGGGTTCGACGCGCTCAGGCAGGGCTCGCCCGGCCGGCAGAGCATGTCGGCGAGGATCGGCAGCGTCAGCGTCGAGCTGTCGGTCGGCGCGAAGGTGAACGCCGGCGGCAGGAAGCTCGCCCCGGGGCTCCTCGTGCTGAACACGAACGCGCCGTACTGACCGGTGAAGCTGCCCGTCGTCACCGCGCCGAAGTCGACGCCGGTGACGACGTAGTCGTCCCCGTTCGCGTTCTGGGGATCGACGTCGACGCCGAGGTCGAACTCGTCGGACGACGCGGTCGACCAGCGGTCGAACGTGCTGACGCCGAAGACGATCAGCGGGTCGCCGGGACCGCCCGCGTCCTGGAACGCCTGGACGCCGACGGCGCGGACGTCGCTCGACAGCCTGCCCCGGTCCCTGCCGTCCGCGATCCCCCAGGCGTAGAAGTCGCCGTTGCCGGCGATTGCCGCGCCTCTCCTGTTCAGGACGGTGACGGTCGTCGACGGCGAGGACGGCTTCAGCCTCGGCCCGCCGGCTGCCCTGACGTCCTCCTCCGAGAGCGCACGCGGGACGACGTAGTACGGGACGTGGAGCGCGACGCCGGCGTTCGCGCCGGCGACCGGCGTGAGGTTGACGACCCCGCCCGCGTCGTGGAACGCCGACGAGTCGCCGGCGGACGCGGCCGGGACCGTCAGCCGGAGCTCGACGTCCCTGCTGCCGTTCGCGGGGACGGTCACGGACCCGTCCTTCGGCGTCAGGGTGTGCGGCACGCCGCTCTGGTTCGAGACCGAGACGTTGAAGGTCACGGGCGACGAGCCGCGGTTCGTCACCGTCAAACGGCCCTTCTCGGTCAGATCGTTCCTCAGCTCCTCGAAGCCGAAGTTGAGCGCGACGTTGCCGCGGTCGGTGGACGCGAACGCGGCCGTCTTCACGCCTGCGAGCGGCTGGACGAGGCCGGCGCCGGCGGTCCGCGCCTGGTAGCCGACGATCGCCGCCGGGTTCGCGGTGCTGACGATCGCCGCCTTCAGCTCCCTCGCCCGCCAGTCGGGATGCGCCTGCTTGACGAGCGCGGCGACGCCGGCGACGTGCGGCGCGGCCATCGAGGTTCCGGACATGAAGTCGCCGCCCGATCCCGTGCCGACCGCGGTCGAGAAGACGCTGACGCCCGGTGCGGTCACGTCGGGCTTGAGGAAGCTGTCGCCGTTGCGCGGCCCGCCGGAGCTGAAGCCCGCGACGGCGGCGAACCCGGGGTTCGCGATCGAGGCGTTCGTCAGCGTGACCGTGCCGCCCGTGCCCTGCGGCGAGTCCGCCGTGACGAGGCTGTCAGGGTCGTCGGTCGCGGCCGTGCCGAGCACGCCGCGAACGCCGAAGAACGGGATCGAGACGCCCTGGATCGGCCCCTCGAACGCAGGGAAGCCGGAATCGGTGTTGATCATGGCGACGGCGGCCGCGCCGGCGGCCTGGCCCAGCTGTGCTCGCAGGACGCGCGGGCACGTGCCGCGGAGCGTGACGACGAGCCTGCCGGCGACGCCGCCCGGGTAGCCCGAGTAGTCGGACGCGTTGCAGCCCAGCGAGACGGCGCCGTCCGGGTAGCTCGTCCGGAGGACGGCGACGGGGAGCGTCAGGCCGTCCGCGAACGCCGCACCGTTCGAGTTCTGCAGCGTGATCGACCCGTCCGTGCTGATCGCGGCGGTCGCGCCCGGCGTCGACGGGTGCGCGTCCGTCGCGGCGACGCTGATCGCCCCGTCGCTCGTCGACGGCGAGCCTGCGATGTACGGGTTGCCGCCGCTGTTCCCGGCCGACGCGACGACGACGACGCCGGCCCTCACGGCGGCCGAGGCGGCCACGGAGTCGGCGGTCTTCGCGGTTCCGAACGGCGCGCTGAGCGACAGGTTGACGACATCCATGCCGTCGTCCACCGCCCGGTCGATGGCGTCGACGACGACGTTCGTCGAGCCGGTGCAGCCGAACACCTTGTAGGCGTACAGATCTGCCTTCGGCGCGACGCCCGGCCCGATCGTGAACGCGCCGGGCGTGTAGATGCTCGAACTGTACGGCCCACCGTACGTGGAGCCGCCGGCGGTCACGCCGAAGCCCGCGGCGCTGCCCGCGACGTGGGAACCGTGGCCGGCGCAGTCGAGCGGGTTCGGGTCGGGCTGCGGCACCGACGAGGGGCTCCCGTCGTACGCGTCGCCGACGAAGTCGTAGCCGCCCCTCACCTTCGGCGCGGCCGGGCCGAAGAACGCCGGATTCGCCGGCAACGCGTCCGCGCCGAGCGCGGTCGTGTAGTCGGCGGGGTTGCCCGAGCCGCCGAAGTTCGCGTGGGTGTAGTCGATGCCCGAGTCGATCACGCCGATCCTGATGCCCTCGCCGCGAAGGTTCGGCGCGGGCGAGCCGTCCCAGACGAGCGCCGCGCCGATGTACGGGACGCTCGTCGTGTTGTCCGGCGTGTACGTGGCGACGGGAAGCACGTCGACGACGCCCGGGAGCGTCCGCAGGTCGTCGATCCTCGAGCCCGCGATCTGCACCTTGATGCCGTCGATCGCGGACTGGAACTGGGTCACGACGCGGCCGCCCGCCGACTCGATCGAGCCGCGAAGCGAATCCTGGGCCGCCCTCGCCTGCTGCTTCACCTGGTCCCGCTCGGCCTTCGTCAGCCTGCGCCCGGCGTTCGCCTGGGCGTCTGCGACCGACTCGGTGCCGAGCTGGACGACGACGGTCGTCCGCGCTGCACCGAGCGACCTCGGCGTCAGCCGCGGTTGTGCCACGGTCTGCACGACGGGCCCGGCAGGTCCGCCCGCGGCGCCGCCTGCAGCGGCGAGGCCGAGACCCGGTACGAGCGCGGCAGCCGACAGGACCGCCGCACGGCGGAGCATCCCTCTCCTACGCATGTGCCTCCCCTTCGGTCCGGCCGGGACGGGCGCTGCCTGCGACTGGGGGTCTCTCCCGGCGCTGAGCGGAGCGATTGTGCCCCACCCGTCCGGCACCCGCAATCCCCCGTTCGAAGGGTTCACGCGCGGCCCGGCCGGCCGTCTACAGTGAACGTGCGTATGAGGAGCGTGGAGGCAGTGCCCTCCGCCCGTACGAGTGGGGTCATCCTTCACCCGACCTCGCTGCCGGGCGGCCGGCTGGGGCGCGAAGCGTACGAGTTCGTCGACTGGCTGGCCGCGGCCGGCCAGAGCTGGTGGCAGGTCCTCCCGCTCGGGCCTCCCGACGCGTTCGGCTCGCCGTACACGTCGTCGTCCGCGTTCGCCTGCTGGAGCGGTCTGCTCGCGGATCCCGAGGCGAAGGTCGAGCGGTCCGAGCTCGCGCAGTTCCGCGCGCGGCACGCCTTCTGGATCGGCGACTGGGAGCGCTACGCCGGCGAGGGCGCCGCCGCCGACCAGCTCCGGTTCGAGCGGGAATGGCACGCGCTGCGTGCCCATGCGCGCTCGCGCGGGGTTCGGCTGATCGGGGACCTCCCGATGTACGTCGCGGGCGACAGCGCCGACGTCGCCGCCCATCCGCGGCTGTTCGATCCCGAGCTCCTCGCGGGGGCGGCGCCCGACGCGTCGCACCCGAACGGGCAGCTCTGGGGCCAGCCGGTGTACCGGTGGCCCACGCTGCGCACGCAGCGCTACTGGTGGTGGATCGAGCGCTTTCGCCGCTCGTTCGAGCTCGTCGACCTCCTCCGCATCGACCACTTCCGCGGCTTCGTGTCGTACTGGGGGATTCCGGTGGGGAGCACCGATCCGCTCGACGGCGCCTGGCACCGCGGGCCGGGCCTCCATCTCTTCCGGGCCGTCGAGGCCGAGCTGGGGCGCCTGCCGCTGATCGCCGAGGACCTCGGCGTGATCACCCCGGCAGTCGACCGGCTGCGCGACGCGATCGGCGCGCTGAGCATGCGGATCATCGGCCGCAGCTTCATGAAGCGCCACCGCCGCCGCCAGGCGGTAGCCGTCCATCCGGCGGACTCGGTGGTCTACACCGGTACGCACGACCACCCGACGCTCGCCGGCTGGCTCGCCTCGGCGTCCAAGGCGGAGCGGCGCCGCGCGACCGGAGATCTCGTGCAGGCGGGGATCGCCGAGGAGGAGTCCGTCTGGCCGCTCATCCGCCTCGCCTTCTCGTCGCGGGCGCGGATCGCGATCGTCCCGATGCAGGACGTGCTCGAGCTCGGCGACGAGGGACGGATGAACTGGCCGGGGACGGTCGGGCCCGGCAACTGGACGTGGCGGCTGCCGCCGGACGCGCTCACGCCTGAGCTCGCGGAGCGGCTCCGCTCCGTCACGGTCGAGACCGGAAGGGCACAGCAGCCGGTCGCCAACGAGCGGCGGGCTGCGGTCTTCAGCCGGGCGTAGCAAGGCCGAAGCGCAGCCCGACGCGACGATCCGGCGGGGCGGCTATTGTGTTTCCCTTGCCGGTTACGAAACCGTGAAGCGCGTGCGCCCCCGTCTCCTCGCCGTCTCCGGAATCTCGTTCTCGTTGTGGCTCGCCGGTCTGGCGGCCGCGGCGAACGGACCGTCGCCCGACCCTGCGCCGGTTCCCGATCCGGCTCCCGTGACGACGCCGGCGACGACGCCGAAGCCGACGCCCCCGCCGGCGACGACGACCTCGAAGCCCACGACTCCGGCGCACACGACGCCGACGCCGACCACCACGCCGACGCCGACGCCGACGACGACGCCCGTGCACACGACGCCGGTGCACACGGCGCCCGTCCACACGGCGCCCGTCCACACGACGCCCGTGCACACGACACCGGCCTCGACGCCCCCGCCGCCTCCTCCTCCACCACCTTTCACGACGGCGCAGGCGCCCGTCCAGAGCTCGCCGCCGCCCCGGACGACGCCGGTGCAGACGACGCCGCCTGCGACGACGACGAGCAAGCCGAAGCCGAAGCCGAAGCCCAAGAAGAAGCCGGTCGCGGTCGAGCCGAAGCCGACCGCCCACCGGCCGATCGTGCGGCCGGCTCCCGTCTTCGCGATCTCCAGGCCGACGCCGGTCGCCGTCGAGCCGAAGCCGACCGCCCACCCGCCGATCGTGCGGCCGGCTCCCGTCGTGTCGAAGCCGGTCGTTCAGCGGCCGAAGCCGAAGCCGGCCCGGCATCAGCCCGCGCGGCCGACGCCCACCCCGACGACTCCCCCACCCGCGCCGACGTCGAGCGTCCCGGCCGGGGACCCGGTCTCGTCGATCGGGCCGCTCTCGCGCGCGACCGACCCACACGAGTCCGGCGCCGTGCGCGTCGTCCTGCTCGGCTTTCTCGCGCTTGCGCTGATCGCGATCGCGATCGCGGCGATCCCGCCCGCGCGCGTCCGTTCGCCGCGCGTCGCGGAGGTGCTCGCCGAGCGCCGATCGGTCTCCGCGATGATCGGCATCGCGGGCGTCGTCAGCATCGTCGTCGCCTACGCGCTGACGCGGGTCGGGTGAGGCCGTGAAGAGGCTCGTCGCGATCGCGGCCGCTGCCCTCGTCGCCGGTGTGCTCGCCGCCGGCGCCGCCGGCGACGCGCCGGTCATCTCCGTGCCCACGAACATGACCGTCGAGGCTCAGGGGCCGGACGGGGCGATCGTGACCTACTCGGTCGACGTCACGTCGGGCAGTCCGTACACGCTCGACTGCTACCCGGCCCCGGGTGCAACCTTCCCGATCGGCGTGACGAACGTCTCGTGCACGGCCACGAATACGGACACGGGCGAGTCGAGCTCGAACGGCTTCTCGATCACCGTCGTCGACGGCCGGCCGCCCGTGATCGGGGCGGTGCAGGACATCTCGCTCGAGGCGACCTCGGGCGCCGGCGCGGTCGCCACCTACACGACGCCGACCGCGAACGACGTCGTCGACGGCCCGAGCGACGTGACCTGCGCCCCCGCTTCCGGGTCGACCTTCCCGGTCGGGCGCTCGACCGTGACCTGCCGCTCCACGGACAAGACCGGCAACACGGGCTCGGTCTCCTTCGACGTGGTGGTGACGGACACGACGCCGCCGACCCTGTCGAAGGTCGGGGACGTCACGCAGCACATGAACGGCGGGACCGCGACGCGCGTCGACTACACGACGCCGAGCGCGACGGACACCGTCGACGGACAGGTCGGCGTCGCCTGCCGGCCGATCCCCCACGCCCTCTTCAAGCTCGGGACGACGACCGTGACGTGCACCGCCAAGGACGCGCACGGCAATTCGGCGACGACGAGCTTCAAGGTCACCGTGATCGACTCGACGCCGCCGCCGACGGTGGTCAAGCTCACCGCGCGGGCCGCGGACGACGCCGTCACCGTCCGGTGGCACCGGCCGTCGGGGAGCGACTTCGTCAGCGTCGTCGTGACCAGGTCGCCGGGTCTCCGCGGCGCGCCCTCCTCCATCGTCTACAAGGGCTCGGACACGACCTTCACGGACGAGGCCGTGAAGGCCGGCGTCAAGTACCGCTACACCGTCGTCAGCGTCGACCGCGTCGGCAACCGCTCGCAGGGGGCGGTCGCGACGGCCGCGCTCGCGGCGCCGAAGAAGCCCCAGCAGCCGACGAAGCCAGAGGCGCCCTCGCCGCTCCAGCCGCCGGACGGGACGCAGGTAACCGAGCCGCCGCTCCTCCGCTGGAAGACGACCCCGAACGCGACGTACTACAACGTCCAGCTCTACAGGGACGGCAAGAAGGTGTTCAGCACCTGGCCCGAGCAGAACCGGCTGCAGCTCACGGCCTCCTGGACGTACGGCGGCATCCGGCGCACGCTCGACGCGGGTGCCTACCGCTGGTATGTCTGGCCGGGGTTCGGCGACCTCGCGGCCGCGAAGTACGGGAAGCTGATCGGCACGAGCACGTTCGTCTTCGCGCCGCCCGCGTAGCCGGTCGGCGGCGCGCCGGCGGCGCAGGCGTCGCGGGGCCGCCGTCGAAACGCTCGTTCGTGAAGACCAGCGGAGATCGGCTGCTCGGAGCGGTCGGCATCGCCTCGCTCGTCGCTGCGGCGCTCGTCGTCCCCGCGGTCGCCATCGACCAGTCGAAGGCGAGCCACGGCGTGAAGCTCGCCGCCGAGGCGCTGAACTGGGCGACCTGGGGCGTGTTCGCGCTCGAGATCGCGGTCGCGATGATCGTCGTGCACGACCGCCGCGCGTGGCTTCGCCGGCACCTGCTGGACGTCGTGGTCGTGATCGTCACGCCGCCCGTCCTGCCCGCGAGCCTGCAGACGCTCCGGCTGATCAGGCTGATGCGGCTGCTCCGGTTGATCGCGATGGCCCGCTACGTCAGGCGCTCGTTCGGACTCCAGGGACTGCAGGCCGCGGCCTTCTTCGCGCTGCTCACGATCCTCGGCGGCGGTACGGCGTTCGCCGCCGCCGAGGGGCGTCACCTGTCGATCTGGGACGGCATGTGGTGGGCGATCGAGACGATGTCCACCGTCGGGTACGGCGACCAGTACCCCCACACGACGCTCGGGCGGATCGTCGCGATGGGCGTCATGCTCGTGGGGATCGGCTTCGTCGCAGTCCTCACCGCCGCGCTCGCCGAGCACTTCCTCGCCGCCCGCGCGAAGGCCCAGCTCGAGGAGCTCGGTGAGCTCGAGGTGGCGGAGCACCACCTCGTGACGGAGGTCCAGGACATCGCGAAGCGCGTCCAGGAGCTCGAGACGATGATCCGCCAGTTCACGAGGCAGCAGGCGCCGGGAGGCTAGTCTCGCCGGCGTGCTCCTTCGCGCGGCCGTGGCGCTCGCGGGCATCGGCCTCGTGGCGCCGATTCCGACCCCGATCGGCCGCGGGCCTCGCTATCACCCCGGCGCCGGCTCGCCCGCGACGGCGGCCGCGCGCCCCGTCGACGGCCTCCGTTGCACTCGCGGCAGCGGCGAGCGGTTCGGCATCCACCTCGAGCTGTTCGCGAACCGGCGCGTCGTCATCGTCCCGGCCGGAATCGGGATCGCCCCACCGGTGCGGCGCGACGGCGCCTACGTCGTCGGCGGGCGCTGCTCGTATCCGATCCGGACGCGCGAGCCGACGGGCGTCTTCGAGCTCCACGCCGGCCGGAGCCTGACCCTCGGGCAGCTGTTCGCCGTCTGGGGCCGGACGCTCGCGCCGTCGGGGCTTCTCTCCTTCCGCGGCCGCGTCTCCGCCTTCGTCGCCGGCCGGCGCTGGCTCGGCGACCCGCGCCGGATCCCGCTCCCCCGGCACGCGCAGATCGTCGTCGAGGTCGGCGGCTACGTCCCGCCGCACGCGAGCTTCCTCTTCCGCCCGGGTCTCTGAGGCAAGACGGAGCCGGGCGGGCGGATCCTCGCCGCCCGCCCGGCCGTCACCGTGCTACTGCAGCGGCGGTGGGGTGAAGCGCAGGCAGCTCACGATCTCGCCGATGCTCACCTTCTTCGTGCAGAGGACGCCGAGCCAGCGGTACGTCGTCTGCGAGAAGTTGTCGCCGTTCGCGTTGACCGGCTCGATCACCTGCGTGAACAGGTAGAGCTCGCGGAGCTCGGTCGCGTCGTTGCAGCCGAAGATCTCCTTCTCGACCTTGATCGTCTTCACGAGCTTGCCGTCGTCGGTCTTGACGGAGTTCATCTCGACCGGATCGGCGAGCTGCTGGCCCGGATTGCAGTCCGCGAGGTTCGGCCCCGCGGCCACGTTCGGCACGTTGAAGGTCGTCTTGCCGCACGTGACGGCTCCGTTGTTGAGCTGGCGCTTGTCGCAGGTGGTCGTGAAGACCTTGGCCACGAGGAACGGCAAGGCGCCCGCATTCTCCTTGTCGACCACCTCCACGAACGTCTCCAGGTCGCGCGTGACCGGAGGCCCGCCCGGCGCGTCGACGCAGTTCAGGATCTCCTTCTCCATCGCGATCGTCTTCACGAGGATCCCTGTCGCGACGGTGTTCATCTCCAGCGGAAACGCCGGCTGGTTCGTCGCCTGACACGTCGCGACCGCCGCCTTCTTCGACCCGGCCGGCTGGCTACCGCCTGCGACAGCCAGCGGCACGAGCACGCCGAGCGCAACCGCTGCGGCGCAGAGGACGCCTGCGACGGCCCGCTTGCGAGGAGTGCTGCCCTTCATTGCCTGCCTCCCTTCCACGGATGACCCCGCAGCGCGGACGCTCACACCTGGCGGCGCGCCCGTCAAGAGGCCGCGGCTAGGCTGGCTGGCTCGTGCGCCTCGCCGTCCTTCCGGGCCTCTGCCTCTGCGTGCTCGCGCTTCTGACGGGCACCGCCCGCGCGGACGGGGATCCGGCGAGCGACGTGCTGATCTCGCAGCGGGTCTTCGTCCCCTACGGCTCGAAGCTCTCACCCGCCCTCGCGAGCAGCCTCGACCGGGCGACCGACCAGACCGCGAAGGCCGGGTACCCGATCAGGGTCGCGCTGATCGCGAGCCGCTCCGACCTCGGCGCCGTGCCGTCGCTGTGGAGCAAGCCGCAGATCTACTCGGAGTTCCTCGGGCGCGAGCTCGCGTTCCTCTACCACGGGCGGACGGTCGTCGCGATGCCGAACGGGCTCGGGCTCTACTACGCGCGGGGGACGACGCCGCCCGAGCGGCGGGTCGTCCGCGGGGTCACGCCGACGGCGGGCCTCGACGGTCTCGGAGCCGCCGCGCTCCGCGCCGTCGTCGAGCTCGCCGCGACCGCGGGCCGGAAGGTCACCGTCCCCGTTCCGACCGTGACGCCCGCGGCCAGCTCGGGCTCGTCCTCCAGCACGCGCGACCGGGTGATCATCGCCGTGGCCGCCGCGGCCGTGCTCGCGGCCGGCGGCGCCTTCGCCTACCTCCGCCGCCGGCGGCGCGTCACGTAGGCGGCGGAGCGGGCTCCGCCGCGCGGAGCGGGATCGTCAGCCGGAAGCACGAGCCCTGCGGCTTGCCTGGCTCGTAGCCGAGGACGCCGCCGTGCGCGGTCGCGTACGCCCGCGCGATCGCGAGGCCGAGCCCGGCGCCGCGGGCCTGGCCCGCCTCCTCGCTGCGGGTGAACCGCTCGAAGAGTTGCGGCACGAAGACGGGCTTCACGCCGCGCCCGCGGTCCTCGACGCACAGGTGCAGGTGCCGCCGCTCGACGTACGCCGTCACGACGACCGGCGGGCCGCCGTAGCGGACGGCGTTGACGAGCAGGTTCACGAGGATCCGCTCGAGGACCCGCGGGTCGACCTCGACCTCGAGCTCGGACGGAATCTCGAGCTCGATCTTCGCCGCGTCCTCCGGCGGCAGCGCGCTCACCAGCCCGCCGACGAGCTCGCGCAGCGGGAGCAGCTCCGGCTTCACCGCCGTCGTGCGCGCGTCCAGACGCGACAGGTCGAGGAGCTGCTCGACGAGGTCCCGGAGCCGGACGCTGTTGTCGTAGAGCGCACGGCGGAGCTCGGCCACCTGATCCGGCGCGAGCTCGCCCGCGCGCTGCTCGAGCGTCTCGCTGATCCCGTAGATGACGGCCGCAGGCGTCCGGAGCTCGTGCGAGGCGAGCGCGATGAACGAGCGTTCGAGCCGCTCGAGCCGGACGAGCTCCTCGTGGATCCGAACCCGTTCGATCGCGACGGCGAGACGCTGCGCGGCGAGCATCAGGAGCTCGACGTCGCCCGCAGTGAAGACGCGCGGCTCCAGCGTCCCCACGTGAACGACGCCGTGCACGCGGTCGTGCGCGATCAGCGGCGCGCCGAGCAGCGACGAGACGCCGCACTCGGTCAGGATCGGGTTCGCGACGGTCGAGCTGTCGACGGTCGCGAGCGCGATCGGCCTCGCCTCAGCCGCGATCCGGCCGGCGAAGCCCACGCCGAGCGGAATGCGGATGCCGCGCGCCACCTCCTCCTCGAGCCCCTTCGCCGCCCGGGCGACGAGCTCGTTCGTCACGGTGTCGAGGAGGAGCACGGCGCACGTGTCCGCCTCGAGGACGTCGCGGATCCGTCCGAGGAGCTCGTCGAGCAGCTCTTCGAGCGAGAGATGCTCGAGCGCCGCCTCCGTGACCGCCTGGAGCTTGCGGAGTCGGCCGAGCGCCTCGCGTGCCGCAATGGCTTCGTCGCCCTCCGATGACAACGGTAGGCAAGGGTAGCGTCGCGGGAGGACGCCGTGAGCCCGCCCGGGCCGTCAGGCGGTCGTGGCCACGGCGGCCGGCAGCTCGAAGATGAAGGCCGAGCCACGGCCCTCGTTGCTCGTGACGCGGATCTCGCCGCCCATCTGCTGGACGAGCTCGCGGCAGATGTAGAGGCCGAGCCCCGTGCCGCCGATCCCCTGGCGCATCTCCGGGTCGACGCGCGTGAACTTCTCGAAGATCCGCTCCCGGTCCTCCTCGGGGATGCCGATTCCCTCGTCGGTGACGGTGAAGCGGATCCGCTCGCCGAACGCGTGCGCCGAGACCTCGACGCGGCCGCCCTCGGGCGAGTACTTCACGGCGTTGTCGACGAGGTTCGCGAGGATCCGCCGCAGCTGCTCGGGGTCGGCCCGCACGGCCGGCAGCCCGCCGTTGCCGTCGGCCACGACGACGACGTTCGGCGGCGCGAGCTCCGCGGCCGTCTCGACGACCTCGTCGATGATCGGGAGCGCGTCCACCGTGAGCTGCTGCTGCGGCGCCTTCTTCGCGTCCAGCCGGCTGGCGAAGAGCACGTCGTCGACGAGGCGCGCGAGCCGCGCGCTCTCGTGGCGGATGATCCCGATGATCCGCTTCTTCGTGTCGTCGTCGAGCTGGCGCTGCTCCAGCGTCACGGCGCCGCCGTAGACGGACGAGAGCGGCGTCCGCAGCTCGTGCGAGATCACCGCGATGAACTCGTCTTTCAGCTCGTCGAGCTCGCGTTGCCGCCTGACCGCCGCGAGCAGCGTGCGCTGGTAGACGACGATCGCCACGAGCGGCGGCGCAAGCAGGAGCGCGTAGTACGGCGACGCGTCCCAGAGCCGGACGAGGATCGCGGTCGTCGCGGCCATCACGCCGAAGGGCGGAAGCGTCGAGAGGTAGAAGCTGCGGGCGACGCCGAAGTAGGACTCGCGGCGGGAGCGCGCGACGACGGCGCAGAGCAAGGCGACGTCGACGAAGTAGAAGGCGGCGGAGCTCGCCAGGCCCAGCCGGTAGTGCTCGGGCACGGCCTCCGCGACGGCGCCGGACGCCGCGCCGGCGAGCACGTAGAGCGAGCTGTTGTAGACGAGCTTGACCGGCGGGCCCCAGCGGTAGATCTCGACGAGGAGCATCGTGAGCGCGCCGACGATCACGGCGGGACGCCAGCCGTACAGGGTGCCGACGCCCGCGATGAAGACGTTCGAGAACGAGGTCGCGCCGGCGGTGACGCCCTCGATCGGGACCGGCAGCGCCTCGGCGAGCGTCGCCGCCGCCAGCAGCACGAGCGGGCCCACGACCGGGTGGATCCCTTCCGAGATCGCGAGGCCGACGAGCGCCCACGCCGCGGCGCAGACGGCGAGGACGATCAGCGCGGTCCCGGGTGGGACCTGCCCCCGGAACCACGCGCCAAGGCGGCGAGCGCGCTCGACGAGCGCCCTCAACGCGCCGTCACCTCGCCCCGCAGAACCGAAAACAACCGATTTTCGACGTCCTCCCCAAAGGACACTGCCGCCAGCCGCAGACCGGCACGACAGATCATAAGCGCCGATCCGGCGCGCGCCAGATCCCCCGATTGGGCCTATGCAGGCCCGGTCGGGGGCCCCTGCAGGCGTTCGACGAAGTCGCCGATCCGGTCGAGCGCCCGGGTGAGGTTCTCCTGCGAGTTCGCATACGAGATCCGCAGGTTGTCGAGGCCGACTCGGCCGAAGGCGCTGCCGGCGAGCAGCGCGACCCCTGCCTCCTCGAGCAGCCTCCGGGCGAGCTCGTCGGCGCCGAGGCGCAGCCCCGAGACGTTCGGGAACGCGTAGAACGCGCCGCGCGGCCGGCGGCAGGAGATGCCGTCGATCGCATTCAGCCCGTCGACGACCAGTTCGCGCCGGGCGCGGAACTCGCTCACCATCGCCGCGACGTCGTCCTGCGGGCCGGTGAGCGCGGCGACGCCGGCGAGCTGGACGAACGGCGGGACGCACGACGTCGTGTTGGTGAAGAAGCGGACGAGCGGGTCGACGAGCGGCTCCGGCACGTGCGCGAACCCGCAGCGCCACCCCGTCATCGCGAACGTCTTCGAGAGTCCGTCGAGCAGCACCGTCCGCTCGAGCATGCCCGGGAAGGTGGCGATGCTGACGTGCTCGCCCTCGTAGAGGAGCCGCCAGTACACCTCGTCGGAGAGCACCCAGGCGTCGGTCTCGCCGATCAGCTCGGCGGCGGCTGCCGTCGCCTCCGGCCCGATCGCGCCGCCGGTCGGATTCTGCGGCGAGTTCAGGATCACGAGCCGCGTGCGCGACCCGATCCTCGCCGCGAGCTCGTCGGGGTCGAACGCGAAGTCGAGCTCCTCCCGTAGCGGCAGCGGCACGGGAACGGCGCCCGCGAAGCGGATGGCCGACTCGTAGATCGGGAAGCCCGGGTCCGGGTAGACGACCTCGTCGCCCGGCTCGCAGACGGCAAGGACGGTGAAGAAGAGGAAGGGCTTCGCGCCGGTCGCCACGAGCACGCTCTCCGGCTCGATCGTCAGGCTCCGCGTCTCCGCGAGGTAGGCGGCCGCCGCGGCGCGGAGCTCGGGGAGGCCGGCGGTCGGCCCGTAGTGCGTCTGGCCGGCAGCGATCGCGTCGTAGGCGGCCTCCCGCACGTGCGCGGGGGTGTCGAAGTCCGGCTCGCCGATCTCGAGGTGGATCACGTCGACCCCGCTTCGCTCGAGCGTCTTCGCGCGCGCGAGCACGCTGAAGGCGGTCTCCGTGCCGAGCCGCTCGAGGCTGCTCGCGATCCTGAGGACGGCGCTCGCGCCCATCGCGGCGAAGTCTCCCGCATCCGCGGCCGGCATGCTCGGGCGGGGCTCACGATCGGGTTCGCTCACGCCGATACCGGCTCTGTGAGAGAAGAGCGCCCGGACCGACGGCGCGGCCGACTGCCGCGGCTCTTCGTAGGCCTCCGCGAGCGCCGTCGGCGCCGCGACACGGCGGCTGCCCTGCTCCGCATCTCGTCCGCGATCGACGACTACCTGTACACGAACGAGCACCTGCCGGCCGGCGGGCGCCGCTCGATCTTCTCCGGACCGAACCGCGAGCAGCTGATGGGCGGCCCGGTGCCGGCCGGCCGCGACGTCGCGCGCGAGTGGGAGCGGCTGATCCACGAGGACGACTGGGACGCGCACCTCGCACACCGCGAGCGGCTTGCGCGCGGAGAGCCGAGCGAGGTCACGTACCGCCTGAGGGGGTACGACGGCGTGACACGCTGGGTCCACGCGCGGACCCGCTCGCACCTGAACGGCGACCGGCTCCTCGTCGACGGGATCGTCTCCGACATCACCAAGCGTCGCGAGGCCGAGGAGGCGCTGCTCGTCGCGCAGAGGGAGCTCGAGCGGCAGGTCCGGATCAACGCCCACCAGGCGCTCCACGATGCGCTGACCGGCCTCGGCAACCGCCGCAAGCTCCTCGCCGACTTGGCCGAGGCGCTCGCGTCGGCCGACGGCCGCGGTGTCCTCGTCCTCTGCGACCTCGACGGGTTCAAGCTCTACAACGACTCCTTCGGACACCTCGCCGGAGACACGCTCCTCGCCCGCCTCGGCGAGCGACTCGCCCGGGCGGTCGAGGGCCGCGCCGACGCCTACCGCCTCGGCGGCGACGAGTTCTGCGTCCTCGCGCGCGGCTCCGCCGCCGAGGTCGACCCGCTCGTCGCGGCGGTCGCGGCTGCGCTCGCCGAGCACGGCCCGGGCTTCTCGGTGACCACGTCGGCCGGGACCTGCCTTCTGTCCGAGGCCGCCGACGAGGGATCGATCCTTTCGACCGCCGACCGGCGGCTCTACGAGCAGAAGGGGCGGGGCCGCCGCTCGGTGCCGTCCCAGGTCGCAGAGGCGCTCTCGGCAGCGCTCAGGGAGCGGAACCCCGGGCTCGGCCTCCACCTCGACGACGTCGGCGAGCTCGCGGCCTCGGTGGCGAAGCGGCTCGGGCTGCCCCCGGCCCAGGTCGAGGTGATCCGCCACGCCGGGCAGCTCCACGACGTCGGCAAGATCGCGATCCCGGACGGGATCCTGAACACGCCGGGCACGCTCTCACCGGAGGACCGGGCGTTCGTCCGGCAGCACCCGCTGATCGGCGAACGGATCGTCGCCACCGCGGACGCGCTCTCAGAGGCGGCCGCGCTGATCCGTTCGAGCCACGAGTGCTACGACGGCACGGGCTACCCGGACGGCCTCGCCGGCGACGCGATCCCGCTCGGCGCGCGGATCGTCGCGGTCTGCGACGCGTACGACGCGCTGGTCGGACCGCGCCCGTACCGCGAGGGCGTCGGCGAGGAGCAGGCGCTCGCCGAGCTCCGCCGGGGTGCCGGCACACGCTTCGATCCGGCGGTCGTCGACGCGCTCGCCGCCGCCCTCGGGGACGGCGCCTTCACGCAGGCCGCATAGCTCGGGGTCGACAGGTGGCTTCGCCACCGATGACTTTCACGCGGCTCCGCCGTCTAAGGTCCGACACGTCGACCTGGAGGTGCGAGATGCCGCAAACCGTTGTGCTCGTCGGAACGCGCAAGGGCCTCTTCGTGCTCGCGAGCGACGCCGATCGTCGCGACTGGGAGGTGCGCGGGCCGTTCTGCGAGAGCTGGCCGGTCTACCACGCCGTCTACGACTCCGACACGGGCACGATCTACGCCGCGGCCGGAAGCGAGTGGCACGGCAGCGCGGTGTGGCGGAGCTCCGACCTCGGCGAGAGCTGGGAGCACTCGAGCGAGGGGCTCAACTACGAGAACGGCGACCTGAAGCTGTCGAAGGTGTCGAACCTCGCCGTCGGCCACGGGCGTGTGCTCGCCGGGGCCGAGGGCGCGGGAGTCTTCGAGAGCCGCGACGGCGGCGCAACCTGGCGGCTCCTGAGCACGCTCGAGGGACAGCCCGGCCGCGAGGACTGGAACGACCGGGCGAAGCAGCCGCCCGGCCACCTCGGGCTGTCGGCGATCCACCCGCACCCGGAGGAGCCGTCGCGCTTCTGGGCGATCGTCCAGGGCTACGGCCTCTTCGAGACGACCGACGACGGCCAGTCCTGGACGCCGCGGAACCGCGGCCTGCGGGCGGAGTGGCCGCGCGAGCACGAGGAGATCGGCTTCTGCGTCCACAAGCTCGCGATCGCCTCCGACCTGCAGCGGATGTTCCAGCAGAACCACTGCGGGATGCACCGGAGCGACGACGGCGGCCACTCGTGGACGGAGATCACCGAGGGCCTCCCCGCCGACTTCGGCTTCGCCGCAGCCGTGCATCCGCACGACCGTGACACCTTCTACGTGATCCCGCTCGACCCCGGCCACGCGCGCTGCATGCCGGACGGGAAGGCGGCCGTCTGGCGGACACGCGACGCCGGCTCGAGCTGGCAGCGGCTCGATCAGGGCCTGCCGCAAGAGGACGCGCACCTCGGCGTCCTCCGCGAGGGGATGGCGATCGACCGCTACGACGTGCCCGGCCTCTACTTCGGCACGAGCACGGGTCAGGTGTACGCGAGCGCGGACGAGGGCGAGAGCTGGAGCGAGATCGCGACCTACCTGCCGGCGATCTCCTCGGTCGAGGTCGCGTCCCTGGGCTGAGGAGGAACGATGGCCGAACTCCACCTTCCCTCCACCCTCCCGCCGCTCTTCCCGAGCCTGCCGCGGCACCTCGAGCTCGAGGCGACGACCGTGCGGGAGGCGATCGACCAGCTGAACGAGCGCTGGCCCGGGCTCCGCGACCGGCTCTGCGAGCCGGGGCCGGAGCTCCGGATGCACATCCACGTCTACGTCGACAAGGAGCGCGCCGGCCTCGACACGGCGCTCGACGCCCGCTCGCGCGTCGACGTGATCACCGCGATCAGCGGCGGCTAGAAATCAGCTCGAGGAGCTCGTCTCTGCGGCGGCGAGCTCCTCGAGCAGGATCGGGACGCCGACGGCGCACGAGTGGATGCCGATCACGCTCGCGAGCTCGATCACCTCGAGCACCTCCTCACGGGTCGCGCCGTAGCCGAGCGCGTTGCGGATGTGCTGGCGCAGTCCCGGCGTGTAGAGGTGGGTCGCGGCGACGTCGAAGGCGGTGTAGATCAGCTCCTTGACCTTCGGCTCGAGGACCCCGCTCGTCCACGGCACCCCCGAGAACCGCGTGTACGCGTCGAAGAACTCCGCGTCGAGGAGGAGCAGCTCGTCCCAGAACTCGTTCCAGTAGCCGCGCGTGCGCTCGAACTCCGTCTTCACCTCACGCTGCCGCTCGGTCAGCTCACGGCTGAGCGGCCGACCCGCCGCCTCCAGCTCCTCGACCAGGATCGGGACGCCGACCGTGCACGCGTGGATGCCGAGCGTCGCGGTCAACTCGAGCACCTCCATGATCTCCTCGGCCGTCGCGCCGTGGCCGAGCGCCAGCCGGACGTGCTGGCGGATGCCCGGCTCGAACATGTGCGTCGCGGCCGAGTCGACGGCGATGTAGACGAGCTCCTTCACCTTCGGCTCGAGCGGTCCCGAGCGCCAGGGCACCGACGAGAACGTCGTGTACGCCTCGAAGAAGTCCTCGTCGAGCTCGAGCAGGCCGTCCCAGAACGGCGTCCAGAAGCCGCGCGCGTCGATGAAGGCGTCCCGGAGCTGCCGCTTGCGCTCGCTCGTCGCCATTGTCTGACGAGCCTACATCAGGACCGAAGACGGGCCGCCAGGGCCTCGTCGCGGCGCGCCAGCACGGCTGCGAGCTCGTCGGCCGTGTAGTTCCCGCGCAGGCCGGCGCCGTTCTTCGCGCCGAGCGCGCCGCTCCCGATCGTCTCCGCGAGCAGGCCGGGCACGTCCTCCTCCTTCGAGAGCACGGGGAAGAGCCGCCGCGCGACGGCCGAGTGCACGTCGAGTCCGGCCAGGTCCATCGACGCGAACGGCCCGATCGCAGACCACCGCGCCCCGAGACCGTCGGTGACGGCGGCGTCGACGTCCTCGACGGTGCAGACGCCCCCGGCGACGAGCGCGTACGCCTCGCGGAGCAGCGCGTACTGCAGCCGGTTCGCGACGAAGCCGGGCGTCTCCTTCGCGAGGACGATCGGGGTCTTGCCGAGCGCACGCGACCAGCCGGCGAGGCGCTCGACGACCTCTCGCCGCGTCGCAGGCCCCGGCACGACCTCGACGGCCTGGACGAGATCCGCGGGATGGAACCAGTGCCAGCCGGCGAACCGGCCCGGCTCGTCGAGCGCGGCCGCGAGCTCGCCGATCGGCAGCGAGGACGTGTTCGTGCAGAGGACGCCGCCCTCCGCCACGAGCGGCTCCGCTCGCGCCAGCAGCTGGCACTTCGCGGCGAGCTCCTCGGCGACGGTCTCGAAGACGAGCTCGTACGGGCCGCCGCCGGGGCCGAGGCGGACGTCGACGAGCCCCGCCGCGTCGTCGGCCTGCTCGCGCGAGGCGAGCCCGAGCCGCTCGTGCGCCTCCAGCCGTCCTCTGACGCCCTCGCCGGCCTCGGCCACGGCTTCCGGCCGCCGGACGACGACCGTCGTCGGCACGCCGGCGAGGGCAAGCGCGGCCGCGATCCCCGCCCCCATCGTCCCGCCGCCGAGGACGGCCGCGTTCGCCGGTCGCGCGCTCACCGGCTGAGTATCGTGGACGGATGGTGGTGCGGGCCGTCCCGGCGCCGCGAGGGCGCGAGCTCCGCTGCCGCGGCTGGGAGCAGGAGGGCGTCCTCCGCTGCCTGCTGAACGTGCTCGACCCGGCCGTCGCGGAGGACGCCGAGCGGCTCGTCGTCTACGGCGGCCGCGGCCGCGCCGCCCGCTCCTGGGCCGACGTCGACGCGATCGTCGCGACGCTCGAACGGCTCCGAGGCGACGAGACGCTCCTCGTCCAGTCCGGCCGGCCGGTGCTCGTCGTCCCGTCGCATCCGGACGCGCCGCGGGTGCTGATCTCGACGGCGATGGTCGTCCCCGCGTGGTCGACCGACGACGAGTTCCGCCGCCTCGAGGACGCGGGCCTGACGATGTTCGGCCAGATGACGGCGGCGTCCTGGTTCTACATCGGGACCCAGGGCATCCTCGGCTTCACGCACGAGACGTTCTCGGCGGTCGCGCGGCGCCACTTTGCCGGCTCTCTGGCCGGCCGGCGGGTGCTCAGCGCCGGCCTCGGCGGCATGGGCGGCGCGCAGCCGCTCGCGGTGACGAGCCTCGGCGGCCGGATACTCGTGGTCGAGGTCGACCCTGCGCGGGCCGAGCGGCGCCGCGAGGCCGGCTGGGTCGACGTGCTGACCTCGAGCTATCGGGAGGCGCTTGCGCTGCTCGACGAGCCTGACGGTCCGGGGTCGGTCGGACTCGTCGCGAACATCGCCGACGTCGCGCCGAGGCTCGTCCGCGACGGCGTCGAGTTCGACGTCGCGACGGACCAGACGGCGGCGCACGACCTCGACGCGGGATACGTCCCGGCGGGCTGGAGCGCCGCCGGCGCGCGGGCGGTCCAGCCGGCCGAGCGCGGGCGCTACCGCGCGGACGTCCTCCGCTCGCTCGCAGCGCACGCGGAGGCGCTGCTCGCGCTGCGCGGGCGCGGGACGGTCGTGTTCGAGTACGGGAACAGCCTGCGTGCGCGGGCGGTCGAGGCGGGGGTCGACGGCGCGGCCGGCATCCGCGGCTTCGTCGCCGAGTATGTCCGCCCGATCCTGGCCCGCGGCGTCGGCCCCTACCGCTGGCTCGCGCTGACCGGCGACCCGGACGACCTCCGGCGCAGCGAGGACGCCGTGCTCGAGGTCGCCGGAACGGCGGGGCTCGAGTCGTGGTTCCGGATGGCGCGCGACCGGATCCCGGAGCAGGGCCTGCCGGCCCGGATCTGCTGGCTCGGCCTCGGCGAGCGCGAGGCGGTCGGGGCGCGGCTGAACGGGCTCGTCGCGGACGGGTCGATCGGGCCGCTCGCGCTCGGCCGCGACCACATGGACCCGGCGAGCGTCGCGTCGCCCTCGCGCGAGACCGAGGGGATGCCCGACGGCTCGGACGCGATCGCCGACTGGCCCGTTCTCGGCGCGATGCTCCACGCGGCGCAGGGCGCGACCTGGGTCGCGATCGGGAACGGCGGCGGCGTCGGCGTCGGCCGCAGCATCCACAGCGCCATGGTCGTCGTCGCCGACGGCAGCGAGCTGGCGGCCCGTAAGATCGCCCGCGTGTTCCACGCCGATCCCGCGCTCGGAGTCGCGCGCTATGCGGACGCCGGCTATCCCGAGGCGATCGAGCGGGCGCAGGCCGCCGGCCTCGACAGGCCGGCCGCGCAGCGGCCCGTCCGCGGAGCGGACCAGTGGACGGGGCGGGAGGTTCCCCCGGCGGGCGAGAGGCGCCCGTCGCCGTGATCCTCGCGCAGCTGTCGGTGCGGCGCGGCCGCGCGGCGATCGAGTTCTACAAGGCGGCGTTCGGCGCGGTCGAGGAGTACCGCGTCGGCGGGACCGACGAGCACGAGGCGGTCGTCGCGCAGCTGTCGGTCGACGGCGCGTCCTTCTGGGTCGCCGACGAATCGCCGGAGCACGCGAACTTCAGCCCGGAGACGCTCGGCGGCGGCACCGTGCGGATGCTGCTCGTGACGGACGATCCGGATGCGGCCGTCGCGCGGGCGGTCGCGGCCGGCGCGACCGAGGTCTACCCGGTCGCCGAGGAGCACGGCTGGCGCCTCGGCCGCATCGTCGACCCGTTCGGCCACCACTGGGAGATCGGCAAGCCGCTCCGACCGTGGCCCCCGCAGCCACCTCCCTAGCAGCGGGTCCGCCAGCCTCGACCGGCGTCGGTTTCGGGCAGGTCCCGGGGCCTGGCCCCCGGCCATGCCCGAACCGGACGATTCAGCGCCGCCGAGGTGGGTCCGGCGCGCCGGACTGGCACGAAGTCGTCACACGTGTCGGCGGTTTGGGGCAAGCGGCGGGGCCAGGCCCCGTCGGTCCGCCCGGGACAGGCCCGGAAGCGCGGAGGATCAGGCCGTGAGGTCGGCGGCGAGCTCGTCGAACGCGGCCACGACCCGGTCGCAGTCCTCGTCCGAGTGGACGACGGAGAGCGTCCACTCCTCCTCGCGGCCGGGCGTCGCGAAGACGCCGCGGTTCATGTTGTAGAGCCACGCCAGATCGGTCAGCTCGCCGTCCTGGTGCGCCTTGTACGACTCGTAGTCGACGATCCGCTCCGGCGCGAACGTGACGCAACCCTTCGCTCCGATCCCGGTGGCGTAACCGGGCAGCCCGTAGCGGGAGAGCACCTCGTCGCATCCGCGCAGCAGCCGCTCCTCGAGCGCGTCGAGCCGGCGATACGCGTCCGGCGTCAGCACCTCCAGCAGGCTGGCCCGCGCGGCCGCCATCGAGAGCGGGTTGCCGTTGTACGTCCCGACCTGGTAGACGCTGCCGTCCTCGACGACGGAGAAGATCTCCTCCGAGCCGCCGATCGCCCCGCTCGGGAGCCCGCCGCCGAGCGTCTTCGCGAGCGTGACCAGGTCGGCCTCCACGCCGAACCGCTCGGTCGCGCCGCCGGCGGCCACGCAGAGCCCGGTCTTCACCTCGTCGAAGATCAGGACGACGCCGAGCCGGCGCGTCAGCTCGCGGACGGCCTCGAGGTACCCCGGCTCCGGCAGGACGACGCCGAGGTTCATCATCGCCGGCTCCATGATCACGCACGCCGGCGGCCGTCCCTCCTCGAAGAGGCGCTCGATCCGGCGCTCCATCGCGCCCGCGTCGTTGAACGGCACCGGGATCGTCAGGCCGAGCACGGGTTCCGGGATGCCGGCGCCGTACGGCAGCGACTCGTAGCTCTCGCGGTCGCCGATCCGGTCGTAGGGGACGCCGATCGAGACCATCACGTAGTCGTGGTGGCCGTGGTAGGAGCCGAAGATCTTCACGATCGTCTCGCGCCGCGTGTAGCCGCGCGCGATGCGGATCGCGTCCATCGTCGCCTCGCTGCCCGAGTTGACGAAGCGCCAGCGTGGAAGTCCGAAGCGGCGCGCGAGCTCCTCGGCGACGACGACCCCGTCCTCGGTCGGCGCCGCGAAGTGCGTGCCGAGCTCGACCCGCTCCCGCACCGCCCGGACGACCGCGGGATGGCCGTGGCCCTGGACCATCGAGCCGAAGCCGTTGTGGAGATCGACGTACTCCGTCCCGTCGACGTCCCAGACGCGCGAGCCCCGGCCGTGGGACAGGTAGATCGGCCATGGGTCGCGGTCCTGGTACGACGACGCGACGCCGCCCGCGAGCGTCCTGCGCGCCCGCTCGTAGAGCGCGCGCGAGCCGGGCGTCCGCTCGTCGAGCCGGCGCTCCTCCCGCTCGGTCAGCTCCGCGATGCGGGCTCGGTCGAGCTCGACGGTCGTGCGCTGGGCCATGCGCTCCGCATTCTCGCGGGTCCGGCGGCGGCCTGCGGCGGTCGTGGGAAGATCCGGCGGTGGAGCGGGATCTCCGGCCCCTGTTCGAGCCGCGCTCGGTCGCGATCGTCGGCGCGTCGAACGACCCGGCGAAGTGGGGCCAGTGGCTCGCGCGGGACGCGCTGCGCGGAGCCCACCGGCGGCGGATCTTCCTCGTCAACCGGCGCGGCGGCGAGGTGCTCGGGCAGCCGTCGTACCGGTCGCTCTCGGAGCTGCCCGAGCCGGCCGAGCTCGTCGTCGTCGCGGTTCCGACGAGCGGGTTCGAGGAGACCGTCGACGCGGCGCTCGAGGCCGGCACGCGGGCGATCGTCGCGATCACCGCCGGGCTCGGCGAGACGGGCGAGGACGGGCGGCGGCGCGAGGCCGCGGTCGTCGCGCGGGTCCGCGAAGCAGGCGCGGTGCTGGTCGGCCCGAACTGCCTCGGGGTTTACGACGCCGCGGCCGAGCTCGTGCTCGGGACCGAGGGCGTCGTCCCCGGCCCGATCGGCTTCGTCTCGCAGAGCGGCAACCTCGGGCTCGAGGTGTCGCTGCTGGCCGCCGACGTCGGGCTCGGGCTCTCGCGCTTCGCGTCGGTCGGAAACCAGGCGGATCTGGACGTCGCCACCGTCGTCCGCGCGCTTGCGCTGCACGAGTCGACGCGCGTGATCGCCGCCTACTGCGAGGACTTCCGGGACGGCCGCGAGTTCGCGCGGGCGGCGGCCGGCGCGGGGAAGCCGGTGCTCGTCCTGGCGGGCGGCGCGAGCGTGGCGGGCGCGCGGGCGGCGGGCTCGCACACCGGCGCGCTCGTGAGCGGCTCGTCGGCCGTCGACGCGATGTGCCGGGCCGCCGGCTGCCTGCGGGTGCGGACCCCCCGGGAGCTCGTCGAGCTGGCCTCGGTGCTGCTCGGCCCCGTGCGGCCGGGCGGGAAGCGGCTCGCGGTCGTCTCGGACGGCGGCGGCTCGGCCGTCGTGGCGGCCGACCTCGCGCCGACGTTCGGGCTCGAGCTGCCGCGGCTCTCCGCGGAGCTCTCGGGCCGGTTGGCGGACGTGCTCCCGGCCGGCGCGGGGGCGACGAACCCCGTCGACTTCGCCGGCGCGGGCGAGCAGGACCTGCGGTCGTACGAGCGGGTGCCGCGCCTGCTGATGGCGTCCCGCGAGGTCGATGCGGTGCTCCTCACCGGCTACCTCGGCGGCTACGGCGAGGCGTCCGCGGAGCTCCGGGAGCCGGAGACCGACGCCGCGCGCTCGCTCGGCCGGACGTCTTCGGACCTGGCGGTTCCGGTCATCGTCCAGACGATGTACTGGCAGTCGAGCCCCGCGCGAGCGCTACGCGAGCTCGGCGTGCCCGTCTTCCGCGACGTCGAGCCGGCACTCCGCTCGCTCGCGCGGGCGGCCGGGCACGAGCTTGCGCCGGCGAAGGGCGTTCCCGACCTGCCCGAGCCGGCGCGGCCCGCCGCCGGCGACGGGTACTTCGACGCGCGCGAGCTGCTCGCGGCGGCCGGCGTCCCGTTTGCTCCCGCGCGGCAGGTGACCGACGCGGACGGGGCCGCGTCGGCCGCAGCGGCGCTGGGCTATCCCGTCGTGCTGAAGGCGCTCGGCCTGCTGCACAAGTCGGATGCTGGCGGCGTCGTCCTCGGGCTCGAGGACGAGGCAGCCCTGCGCGCCGCCGTTGCCGAGCTCGACGCGCGGCTCGCGCCGCCCGGCTACGCGGTCGAGCGGATGGTCGCCGCGCCGGGCGCCGTGGAGCTGATCGTGGGGACGAAGCAGGACCCGCGCTTCGGGCCCGTGCTGATCGTCGGCCTCGGCGGGCTCTACGCCGAGGTCCTCCGCGACGCGGCGGTCGCACTCGCCCCGGCCGAGCCCGACCACGTCGAGGAGCTCCTGCGCGGTCTCGCGGGCGCCGCGCTCCTGACGGGCGCCCGCGGCCGCGCCCCGCTGGCGGTGCGCGCGGCCGCCGAAGCCGCCGCCGCCCTCTCCCGCGTCGCCGCCGAGCACCCGGAGCTCGCCGAGGTCGAGGTGAACCCCCTGCTCGTGACGCGTAGCGCGGCGATCGGCCTCGACGCCCGCATCGTCACCTGAGGATGTTGATCGCGCGCGCGGCGACCATGATCGCGAGGACGAGGCTCGTGGCCGACTCGACGAGCATCAGCATCTTCGCCCAGCGGCTGAGCGGCATCGCGTCGGTCGGGCTGAACGCCGTGGAGTTCGTGAACGAGAGGTAGAGGTAGTCGAGGAACCGCGGCTGCCAGCCCGGCGGGCCGACCTCGGGCTGCGCCTGCTGCGGGAAGAGGAAGTCGCGGCCGGCCGCGCCGGCGGCGAGGCGCGCGGCGGGACCGCCGTTGTCGAGCTCCCAGAACCAGACCGCGAAGACGAGCACGTTCAGGCACCACATGTGGATGCCCGCCCTGAGCAGCAGGCGCGCCTGGGCGTGGGCGCCGCTGACGAGCAGATGGACGAGGTAGACGATCGCGGCCGCGTTCGCCGCGCTGACGACCGCCGTCACGGCGAGCACCGCCGCCCGCCGACCGACCTGGACCTGGCCGAGCTCGAGGCCGAGCCGCCGGACGATCCTGCCCTGAGGGATGCTCACGACGAGCGCGACGAGCAGCAGCCCCGCCAGCACGGGGACGGTCCAGCGCACGACCGAGAAGACCGTCGAGGAGGGGCCCTCGACGAACCGGGTCGGGAGCGTCGCGTAGAGCGCGCCCGCGGCGAGGATCGCGAGCGCCGGGAGCCACGGCGACTCGCCGAGCTCGTCCGCCGAGAGCAGCAGGCGCGAGGGGACGATCTCGGCTCGGCGGAATCGCTTCATCGGGGCTCGGGCGGCAACCGTACCGCGCTCCCGCCCGTCAGAACCAGTCGTCCTCTCCGACCCCGTCCAGGAACCACTCGAGCGCACCGGACTCGGCCGGCCAGGCGGTCCGGGGAGTCCCGCGTCCATACGGCCAGGCGCGGTGCGCGAGCACGCCGCCGACGTACGCCTCCTCGCCGACGACGGCCGCCTCGATCGGCGCGATCGCGTGGACGCCGTCGATGAGCTCGCGGTAGCGCCGAGCCACCGACGTCACGACGCCGGCCGGCGCTCCGAGCGCCGGAATGGCCGAATAGGACGAGACCGCGACCTGCAGCAGCACGGGCGGGCTGAACCACCAGACCCAGCACGGCAGCCAGGAGTCGCCGACGTCGAGCAGGCCGAACTGCCGTCGGGCTCGATCGGCCGCGACGGCGGCGGTCCCGTCGGCCTCCTCGAAGCTCGGGACCGGCTCGCGGAACGGCCCGCGGAGGATCGGCTGCTGCCAGAGCGAGGCCAGGATCGCGTCGCGATCCGGCTCGGCCGGAACCTCGCCTCGACCATGAAGCCGGGGCCGGCGAGGAGAGCCTCCCTGCCGACGGTCAGCTGTCGAGGTACGCGGCCGCGCCGCGCTTGAACAGGCCGCCGGCGATGATGCGCCGCTGGATCTCGCTCGTGCCCTCCCAGATCCGGTCGACGCGCAGCTCGCGGTAGTGGCGCGCGGCGGGGTTCTCGACCATGTAGCCGCGGCCGCCGAAGATCTGGACGGCACGGTCGGCGACGCGGCCGGCCATCTCGGACGCGGACAGCTTGGCCATCGAGACCTTGCCGTGGACCACCTTCCGATCCCGCAGCGTGTCGAACGCGTTCGCCGCGTGGTACGTCACGAGGCGGGCCGCGAGGAGCTCGGTCAACGAGTCCGCCAGCGGGAACGCGACGCCCTGGAAGTCGGCGATCGGCGAGCCGAAGGCCTCGCGCTCCTGCGCCCAGGCGCTCGCCAGGTCGAGGAGGCGCCGCGCGGCGCCGCAGCAGCGCGCGGCGATGAAGAGGCGCTCGACGAGGATCCACTCCTTCGCACCGGCGTCCCCCTGCGAGGGCACCCGGTTCGCCTCCGGCACGCGGCAGTCGCGGAAGCGCAGCTCGGGATGCCTGTCGAGGTACGGATCGTGGAGGAACGACGGTGTCCGGACGAGCTCGAGCCCGGGCGCGTCCGGCTCGACGAGGAAGAGCGTCTGCTCGCCCTCGGCCACGGCCGCGACGACGTAGACGCCCGGCTCGCCCTCGCTCGTGACGAACCACTTCTCGCCGTTCAGGACCCAGCCCTCCCCGTCGCGGACGGCCGTCGTCCGCAGCCCCGACAGATCGGAGCCCGCGCCCGGCTCGGTCAGGGCCCACGCCTCGCGGTACTCGCCGCGGACGATCGGCGCGACGTACCGCTCGGCCTGCTCCGGCGTCGCGTACTCGAGCAGCTCGCGCGGGCCGCGGTCGACGACGGCGAAGCCGAGCCCGTTCGTCGCCTTCCCGGCCTCCTCCTCGAGCGCGACCTGGCCGAGCATCGGGAGCCCGATCCCGCCGTGCTCGCGCGGCATGTTCAGCATCGAGAAGCCGGCCGCGCGGGCCTTCCGGCGCAGCTCGTCGACCTCGGCCGGGTCGATCGACCCGTGCTCGGCGATCCGCTGCTCGACCGGGTAGACCTCCTCCTCGACGAAGCGGCCGACCCGCTCTTTGAGCTCGCGGATCTCGGCGGGGAGCTCGGGGACGATCACGGCGCGCCGGAGACTACGCGACGGGCGGCGACGAAGCCCTCGAGCACCGCCTCCTCGAGCGAGCGCGGGCCGAGGCAGTCGCCCGCCTCCTCCGCCTCGAGGCCCGCCGCGACGAGTCCCTCGCGCAGCCCGTCCTCCGGCACGCGGCCGAGCGAGAGCACGAGCACGTCGGCCTCGAGCGCCGTCTCGAGCTCGGGAGCGAAGACGTTGCGGAGTCGGGCGCGGCCGTCCGCCGCGCCGGCGAGCTCGAGGTGGTGGAGGATCGTCACGCCGGCGCGGTAGAGCCGCTGGAGGTAGAGGTTCCGGCGGTACTGGTGGACGCCCTCTCCCGCGGCGACGGACGCGACCGCAAGCGTCACGCCGTTCCCGGCGGCGGCGAGCACCTCGGCCGCGTCGAGCCCGCCCGGGTCGCCGCCCCAGTCCGCGACGACGACGCGCTGCCCGGCCGGCGCCTCGCCCGCGAGCACGTCCCACGCGTGGAGCACGCGCATGCCCGCGAGCTCGAGCGGCGGGCGGTACGGCCGTGCGCCGGTCGCGAGGATCACCGCGTCGGGCTCGAGCGCGAGCACCGAGTGGACGGTCGCCTCGCCGCCGCGGCGGACACCGGCCAGCCTGCGCTCGGCGTCCTCGAGGAAGACGCGGGCGAGGTCTGCGTTGCCCGGCGCCGCCGCCGCGAGCGCGAGCTGGCCGCCGAGGCGCTCCCCGCGATCGAGCAGCGTGACGTCGCAGCCGGCGCGCGCCGCCTCCGCGGCGGCGGCGATCCCCGCCGGGCCGCCGCCGACCACGACCACCCGCCGGCTCGACGCCGGCGGCGAAGGCGCGATCGACCGCTCCCGGCCCGTCCGCGGGTTCACCGCGCACGCGATCGGCGTCCCCGCGTGGTAGTGCGCGATGCAGGCGTTGCACCCGATGCAGCGGACGATCTCCCCCTGCCGGCCGGCGCGTGCCTTCGCCGGCAGCTCCGGATCGGCGATCAGCGCGCGCGTCATCCCGACCGCGTCGGCGCGACCCTGGGCGATCAGGCGCTCGGCGACTGCGGGATCGACCACTCCCGACGTCAGGATCACCGCCGGCGCCCGGAATCCCGCCGCGACGAGGTCGACCGCGTCCCGCGCGAGCGGCGGCGGCGGCACGATCCCGACCGAGCCGAGGTAGGTCGACGATTCGCCGATCGCCAGCGAGAGGTAGTCGGCATCCGCCGCCTGCGCCAGGGCGGGCGCCCGCGGCGAGTCGCCCGACAGGCGCACTCCGACGCAGAGCCCCGGCGCGGCCTCCCGTACGGCCCGGACGAGCCGGGCGAGGAAGCCCGGATCCGGCGCGTCGGTCAGCTCCGGGTCGGCGAGCTGCTCGATCAGGTACCGGTGCGCTGCCGAGAGCTCGACGCCGTCGAGCCCGCCCTCGGCGGCGAGCTCCGCCGCGCGGGCGTAACCGTCTACCAGCTCGTCGAGCTCGCCGGGCCGGAGCGCTCGCGGCTCCGTCCGGAAGCGCGGGCTCGGGACGGCCGACGGCGCGAGCGCAGGCGCGCGCGGCGCGGTCGAGATCTGCTCCCGGCCGCCGTGGAAGAGCTGGACGAAGAGCCGTGTCCCGTGCGGACGGACCGCGGCGACGACCCGCCGGTAGCCGTCGGCGATCTCCGGCCGGTAGCCCGCGAGCGTATGCGGCGTCAGCAGTCCTGACGGGTGGACGGCCGTCGCCTCGAGCACGATCATCCCGGTGCCGCCGCGGGCCCGCGCCTCGTGGTAGGCGACGAAGTCGTCCGTCGGCAGGTGGTCGTGGACGAGCGTCGTCTGGTGCGCCGTCGAGGCGATCCGGTTCGGAAGCTCGACCGGCCCGAGCGCGAGCGGCGAGAGCAGGCGGTCGAACATCAGGCGAGCCGCTCGAACGCGGCGCGCTCCTCCGGCGAGAGCGGCCGCGACCGGGTCGACGCGCGGTCGCGCGCCACCAGCACCGCCCTGGCCTCGGCGGCGAGCTCGCCGGACGCCGTCCTGACCTCCTCCGACGTGGCGACGCTCGAGTTCCCGATCCGGTCGAGGGTGCAGCGGACGACGACCGCGTCGTCCTCGAGCCGCAGCTCCCGCCGGTAGTCGATCTCGACGTGGGCGAGCACGAAGTCCCAGACGCTGTCGTCGGCGCCGAGCGCCCGGTCGAGCCACTCGTCGCGGCATTCCTCGAGGTAGGTCAGGTAGACGGCGTTGTTGACGTGGCCGTACGCGTCGACGTCACGCCACCGGATCTCGACCCGCTTCTCGTGCACCGCGCGATCCTACGAGCTTGACGCCCGGCCCCGGCCACGCTTCAATCGCGCCTCCGCATGGCCCACCCGAGAGACGGCCGAGGCCTCACCCGCCGGCAGCTGCTCGCGCGCGGCGGCGTCGCGGCGGCCGCCCTCTCGACGACAGGCCTCGTCGCCGGTTGCGAGAACACGACGGAGCCCGTCGGGTCGGTGGGCGGCGGCCTCTCGGGCGAAGCGGCGAAGCTCGTCGTCCAGAAGCCGCTCGGCCCCGGCGGGCTCCCGCTGCCGCGGCCGGACAACGCCGTCACCTGGGCGATCACCGCAGAGAACCGGCCGATCAAGGAGGGCCGGCCGCCCGAGCGCGGGCCTCTCAGGCTCTACAACTACGCCGACTACATCGACCCCGGGCTCGTCAAGCGGTTCCAGAAGCAGTACGGCACGTCGGTCCAGATCGCGACGTACAACTCGGCCGACGAGGCGATCGCGAAGCTCGCGGCGGGCGCGGTCGCCTTCGACGTGATCGTCGGGCTGACCGGCTCCAACATCGTCAACCTGATCGCGCAGCGCCTCCTGCAACCGCTCAACCACGCCTACCTGCCGAACCTCGCGAGGAACGTCTGGCCCGAGCTCCAGGACCCGTTCTACGATCGCGGCAGCCGCTACACGGTGCCGTACGTCGTCTGGAACGACGGCATCGGCTGGCGGAACGACAAGGTCGCCGAGGACATCGCCGGAATGGACGTCCCCTGGGACGTCTTCTGGCACTCGCAGGCCTACCGCGGCCGCGTCGGCGTCCTCGACGACAAGCGCGACGCGCTGTCGATGCCGATCCAGCGCGACGCCATGCGCACCGGGATCCGGCCCGATCTGAACACCGAGGACAAGGCCGTCGTGGACGCGGCCGAACGAGAGCTCGCCCAGCTCGCCGGCATCTGCAACGTGAAGGTGACGATCACCGACTACCAGACGCTGCCGGAGGCGAAGACCGTCCTCCACCACTCCTGGTCCGGCGACCTGCTGAGCGCGGCCTTCTACTACCTGCCGAAGGGCGTGAAGGCGGACGTGCTGTCGTTCTGGGCGCCGGACGCGAACGGCGTCGTCCAGAACGACTTCCTCTGCATCGGCCGCAACGCGCGCAGCCCGGTGCTCGCGCACCGGTTCCTCGACTTCGTCCTCGACGAGAAGAACGCGTACTCGAACTTCGTGAACTTCACCGGCTACACGCCGCCGCAGAAGGCGATCGACGCGGAAGCGCTGATCAAGCAGGGCCTGATCCCGCGGACGCTCACGGCGGCGGTCGTCCGGCCCGACCAGTTCGCGGCGAATCAGGAGCTGCTCCAGCTGAGCGTCCAGGGCGAGCGGCTCTGGGACGACGCCTGGTCGAGGTTCAAGGCGGGTTGAGCGGCCGCTGGACCTGGCGCCTGCTGTCGCTGCCCGGCGTCGGCTGGTTGTCGGTCTTCTTCCTCGTCGCGTTCTACGCCGTGCTCTGCGTCGCGTTCGGGAACCAGGACACGCTCTCGCAGCCGGTGCCGTTCTGGAACCCGCTCGACTGGAACGTCGGCTACGTCCTCGACGTCCTGCGCAACATCTGGCACGGCGGCCAGTACCTGACCGTGCTCCTTCGCACGCTCGCCTTCGTCGCGATCGCGATGGCGCTCGCGCTCCTCGTCGGGTACCCGGTCGCCTACTTCACGGCCCGCCACGCCGGCCGCTTCCGCGGGCTCGTCCTGCTCGGCCTGATCGTGCCGTTCTGGATCAACTACCTGATGCGGATGCTCGCGTGGATCAACCTGCTCTCGCCGGACGGCTGGGGCACGCGCGTCCTCCACGACCTCGGGATCGAGCGGCTGTTCCTCTGGCTCGGCCTGCTCTCGACGCGCGGCGGCTGGCTCGACGGCCAGGAGGCGACCGTCGTGATCGCGCTCGTCTACGGCTACATCCCCTTCCTGATCCTGCCGCTCTACGCGGCGCTCGACCGGATCGACCAGCGCCAGATCGAGGCGGCGCGCGACCTCGGCGCAAGCCCGCTCTCCGCGTTCCTGCGCGTCACCCTGCCGCTGTCGATGCCGGGGATCCTCGCCGGCAGCGTCCTCGTCGCGCTGCCGATGTTCGGCGACTACTACACGCCCGACCTCGTCTCCGCCTCGACGAGGACGAACATGATCGGGAACCAGATCGACGAGTTCACGCGGCAGGGATCGGAGAAGGTGACGGGCGCCGTGCTGACGCTCCTCCTCGCCCTGATCCTGCTCGCGCTGATGTTCTACTACCTCCGCTCGACCCGGCGGGCGGCCGCGGAGCACGCGGCGTGATCGCCTGGGTCCGGAACCCGTGGGGGAGGCCGCGCTGGCTCGCGGTCGTCACCGCCGCCTACGTCCTCTGGTCGATCGTCCCGGTCGGAATCGCGATCCTCTTCGCCTTCAACGCAGGCCGGTCGCGGACGACGTGGCAGGGCTTCTCCTTCCACTGGTTCACGGGCTCGACCGGGAGCGTCCTCCACGACCCCGCACTCCAGAGCGCGCTCGAGCACACGCTCCTCCTGGCCGGCCTCTGCGTCGCGATCTCGACGCCGATCGGCGTCGCGCTCGGGCTCGGCCTCCAGCGCTGGCGCGGCCCCGGCGGCGGCACCGTCAACACGCTGATGCTGCTCCCGCTCGTCACGCCGGAGATCGTCATGGGCGTCGCGCTGCTGCTGCTCTTCCTCCGCGTCTTCCCCGGGATCGGGCTCGGGACGCCGGCGCAGGTGATCGGGCAGGTGACGTTCACGCTCTCGTACGTCGTCGTGATGGTGCGCGGCCGCCTCGCCTCGATCGGACGCGAGTACGAGGAGGCCGCCGCCGACCTAGGCGCCCCGCCGCACGACCAGCTGCTGCGCGTCCTCCTGCCGCTGCTCGCGCCGGCGATCATCGCGAGCGCCGCCGTCGCGTTCGCGCTCTCGCTCGACGACTTCGTCGTGACGCAGTACCTCTCGAGCGACGCGAGCACGACGACGGTGCCGATGCTGCTGTACGCGTCCGCCCGCGGCGCGCCGACGCCCGCGCTGAACGCGATCGCGACGGTCGCCCTCGTGATCACGCTCGCGACGCTGACGCTCGCGTTCCTCGTCTACCGGCGCTTCGCCGGCGGCCGCGAGGCCGTCGAGCTGGCCTCCCTCGAGGTGTAGCCGGGTGCAGGGCGAAATCCGGCTCGAGGAGCTGACCAAGCAGTTCGCGGGCGTCGTCGCCGTCGACGCGATCGACCTGCAGATGCCGCCGGGCGAGTTCTTCACGCTGCTCGGGCCCTCTGGTTGCGGGAAGACGACGACGCTGCGGATGATCGCCGGCTTCGAGCGGCCGACGAGCGGCCGGATCCTCCTCGACGGCGGCGACGTCGCGCAGGTCCCGCCGCACAGGCGGAACGTCAACACCGTCTTCCAGAGCTACGCCCTGTTCCCGCACCTGGACGTGGCCGGAAACGTCGCCTTCGGGCTCAAGTACCGTCGCGTGACGAAGGCCGAGCAGCGGAAGATGGTCGTCGAGGTGCTCGAGCGCGTCCAGCTCGGCGGGTTCGAGCACCGGAAGCCGGCGCAGCTCTCGGGCGGCCAGCAGCAGCGCGTCGCCCTCGCGCGGGCGCTCGTCCTCACGCCGCGCGTGCTCCTGCTGGACGAGCCGCTCGGCGCGCTCGACGCGCGGCTCCGCAAGGACCTCCAGGTCGAGCTGAAGGCCCTCCAGGTCGACATCGGCGTCACGTTCGTCTTCGTGACGCACGACCAGGAGGAGGCGCTGACGATGAGCGACCGGATCGCCGTCATGCGCAGCGGCCGCGTCGAGCAGGTGGCCTCGCCGCGTGAGATGTACGACGAGCCGGCGACGGAGTTCGTCGCGGACTTCCTCGGCGTCTCGAACCTGCTGCCCGCCGAGGCGGCCGGCCGCGACGGCGACTGCTGCGTGCTCCGGCTCGGAGAGTCGACGCTGCTTGCCGCGCGCGGCGCGACCGGCTCGCGCGGGCCGGTGAAGGCGATGATCCGGCCCGAGCGGATCGGGATCGAGCCGCACGGCTCGGCCGGCGAGAACCGTCTGCCCGGGCTCGTCGAGCGGGTCGTCTTCCTGGGCGGTTCGAGCGAGCTCCACGTTCGCGTCGTCGGCGGCTCGGTGCTGAAGGCGACGGTCGTCAGCGGCGACGGCGAGGCTGCCGGTCTGTCGCGGGGTGCGGCCGTCTCGCTGCACCTGCCCCGCGAGGCGCTGCGCGTGCTCGTGCCGGACTCGGCTCAGGAGGCCGAGAGCGCCGCGGCCGCCGCCGAGCGGCCGGTCCGCACCGCGCCCTCCATGTAGCCCGCGACCCACTGGTCGGAGCCGCAGACGTAGAACGGCGGCGCGTGCGTGCCGTGGCGCGGCCCGACCCGGAGCACGTCGCCGGGCCACCACTGCGTCACGTAGCCGCGCGTGAACGGGTCGACGCCCCAGAGACGGTGGTGGATCTGCGCCGGACGGGCCGCGTCCGCGCCGTAGAGCCGCACGAGCTCGGCCCTGACGGCATCGTCCCGATCGGAGTCGGTCAGCGCGAGGAAGTAGGCGAGCCGGTCGGGCGGGACGAGCGCCGAGAGCACCCCCTCGTGCTGCGGCCATGTCGACGCGATCAACCCCTCGCCCTCCGAGAGGCCGTTCGCGCCGGCGTCCCTCCAGACCGAGCGCGGGTAGACGGCGACGACCTTCGCCGCGAGCGCGTTCCGCTGCCGCCGGAGCGATCGCAGCCGCCCGTCGTCGACGCCGTCGATCGGGAGCCGCGCCGCGACCGGCGCCGGCAGCGCGCAGACGACGGCCTCCGCGCGCAGCTCCTCGCCCGTCTCGAGCGTCACGCTGCAACCGCGGGGCTCGACGGCGACGCGGCAGACGACGGCGTTCAGGCGAACCCGCTCGCCCAGCCCCGCGGCGAGCCGGGCCGCGACCTCCGCGCTCCCCTGGGCGACCTGCAGCGACTCCCAGAGGGCGTACGAGTAGAACGTGCGCTCGCCGACGGCCGCCGACTTGCGCAGCGCCGCGAGCAGCGACGTGCGCTCGATCGACCCGTCCGCGAGCGCGAGCGCGGCGACCTCGAGCCGGCGGACGGTCGACGGGAGCGCGCCGATCGAGCGGAGCCAGGCGGCGAACGAGGTGGTGTCGAGCCGGGCCGCGTCCGGATGCGACCAGGGGTCGTCCGGGTCGACGGACGCGGCGAGCCTCCCCCACTCGCGCTCGGCCCGGTCGTAGTCGGCCCGCTCGGCCGGCGTCCGGAAGGGGTAGTCGTCGCCGCGCTCGACGCCCTCGAGGAGGTCGTACGTCGTCTGGCCGGCGGCGGCCACGTAGCTCGGCTCGAGCGTGAGCCCGAGCTCGCCGGCGAGCCCGAGGTAGGCCGTGTGCACGGACCCGACGACCTCACCGCCGAGCTGCACCGCGCGCCCGTCGTCGATCCGGAGCTGCTCGACCCGGCCGCCGACCCGACCGCGAGCCTCGAGCACGAGCACGTCCGCCCCGCTCGAGGCGAGGTCGCGCGCGGCCGAGAGGCCGGCCAGGCCGGCGCCGAGGACGAGGACGTCAGTCACGCCGCCCGGCAGCTTGCACCTGTCGCGATATCCTCGCGGCAGATGACCGCCACGCTGCTGGAGCCGCTGCGCCCGCTCGAGGACGGCTGGACGCTGCCGGCCCCGTGGTACTCCGAGCCGGCGATCCTCGAGCTCGAGTGGGAGCACGTCTTCGCGTCGACCTGGCAGTACGCCGGCTGGCTCGAGCAGGTCGCGGAGCCCGGGAGCTACTTCACGTCCGTCGCCGGCAGGCTGCCGGTCGTCGTCACGCGCGACGCCGACGGCGAGCTGCACGGCCTCGTGAACGTCTGCCGCCACCGGGGGCACATCGTCGCCCGGGGCGGCGGCTGCCGCGCGAGCCTCCAGTGCCCCTACCACGCCTGGACGTACGGCCTCGACGGCAGCCTGCGCGCGGCCCCGCGCTCCGAGCGCGAGCCGGGCTTCGACCCCGACGGGCTGTCGCTCCTCCCGATCGCCGTCGACGCGTGGGGCCCGTTCGTCTTCGTCAACCCGGACGCCGACGCCGCGCCGCTCGCGAGCGTCCTCGGCCCGCTTCCCGGGTTGATCGCGGGCAGCGGCGTCGACCTCGCATCCGTTCGCTTCCGCTCCCACCTCGAGTGGGAGCAGGCCGTGAACTGGAAGGTCGCGCTCGAGAACTACCTCGAGTGCTACCACTGCCCGGTCGCGCACCCCGGCTTCAGCAAGGTGATCGACGTCGACCCGGACTCCTACCGGCTCTCGGTCGGGCCGCTCTCCTCGAGCCAGCTCGGCCCGGTGCGCGCGAACGCCGTCGACGTCGGCGCACCCTACGACCCGACCGGCGAGGTCGACCAGTCGCAGTACCACTTCCTCTGGCCGAACACGACGATCAACATCGCGCCGGGCCCCGTGAACCTCTCGATCGAGCGCTGGGTGCCGCTCGACGCCCGCCGCACCGTCGAGGTGACGGACTACTTCTTCGGCCCGGACGTGCCGGACGAGCGGATCGAGGAGATCATCGCGTTCGACAACCAGGTCGCCGAGGAGGACGTCGCGCTCGTGCAAGCCGTGCAGCTCGGCCTCGACTCGCGCTCGGTCGTGCAGGGCCGGCTGATGGCCGAGAGCGAGCAGCTGATCGCCGACTTCCAGCGCCGCGTCTTCGACGCAATCGGCGCGCACGCTTGAGCGGAAGGCTGGCCGACCGCATCGCGGTCGTCACCGGAGCCGGCACCGGGCTCGGCGCCGCGATCGCCGAGGCCCTCGCGCGCGAAGGTGCGCACGTCGCCGTCCACTACCGCGGCTCGCTCGCCGGCGCGGAGCAGACCGCCGCCCGGGTGCGCGAGCTCGGCCGCGAAGCCGAGATCTTCCAGGGCGACATCTCGTCCTGGGAGGACGTCCAGCGCCTCGCGGCCGAGATCGTCGCCCGCTTCGGCCGCGTCGACGTGCTCGTCAACAACGTCGGCGACATGGCCGCCGATCAGACCTCCTGGCGCGACCTGCAGCCCGAGCGGATCGACCACATGCTCGCCGTCGACGTCAAGGGAACGCTGCTGATGACGCACGAGTTCGGCCGCCGGATGCTCGACGATCAGCAGTCGGGTGCGATCGTCAACATCGGGTCGCGCGTCGTCGTCGAGGGCAGCCCGCGGGCACCCCAGTACGCGGCGGCGAAGTACGCGATCGTCGGAATCACGAAGTCGTACGCCCACGCGCTCGCGCCGCACGTCAGGGTGAACACGCTCGGCCCGGGCTTCGTCGAGACGGAGGCGCTCCGGAACCGGGAGGACTGGCGGACCGGCCGGCGCGAGGCGGTGCTCGCGCGAACGCCGCTCGCGCGGATCCCGCAGCCGGCCGACATCGTTCCGCCGGTCGTGTTCCTCGCCTGCGACGACTCCCGGCACATCACCGGCGCCTTCCTCCTCTGCGACGGCGGCCACAGCATGGTGGGCGCCTGACGCGCCGCGAGCAGGCCTTACCGCGAGCGCCGGAGCGGCGGGTCGTAGACCGACGCGAGCCGCCCGAGCACGAGCGCGCCCGCCATCAGGCCGATGTCGCGGACCGCGACGTCGTAGTACTCGCCCTGGCTGAGCAGGTTCACGACGATGCCGGCCAGCCAGGCGGCGACGACGTAGGCCGAATAGCGCGGCTTGAGCAGGACGAGCAGCCCTGCGGCGATCTCGACGACGCCGACGCCGTACATCACCTGCTGCGCCGTGCCGGGGAGGATGTCGTGGATCCAGCCGGCGAGGTACTTCGGCCAGTAGACGAGGCCGTTGAAGAACTTGTCGATCCCCATCGTCAGCGGGATCGCCGTGTAGCCCAGCCGTAGCAGCCAGAACGCCTGGTAGCGCGGGTCGCTCGCAGCCGCGGGCGCCGCGGTCGTCGCCTGCACGCCGGCGGCGACGCGCCGCGTCGTCTCCTCACGATAGGTGGTAGTCATCGGATCCTCCTTCCTCGTGACGTTCGTGGCATGCCGAATGCCCTGTCGGGGTTTCGCTAAACCAGCTTGGTGATAGAAAGATCGCGTGGCCGACGAGCTCGAGGCCCTGAGCGTGCTCGCCGATCCGGGACGGCGCCGGCTCTACGCCTTCGCGGTCGAAGCAGGCCGGCCGATCGGACGCGAGGAGGCGGCCGCGGCCGCCGGGATCGGCCGTTCGCTCGCCGCCTACCATCTCGATCGCCTGGCCGGGGTCGGGCTGCTCGAGGTCGAGTACGCGCGGCCGGCCGGGCGCACGGGCCCCGGCGCCGGGCGTCCGGCGAAGCTCTACCGGCGCGCGGAGCGGGAGCTCGCGTTCCGCGTGCCGCCGCGGGACTACCGCGTCCTCGCCGAGCTCGCGGTCGAGGCGGCCTCGGCGGACGCAGCGGTCTGCGAGGCGCTCGAACGGGCCGCGTCGGAGCTCGGCGAGCGTGCCGGCGCTGCCGGCTCGCGGCTCGTCGACGTGCTCCTCGAGCGAGGCTACGAGCCGTTCGACCGTGAGGCGGGGCAGCTCGGCCTGCGCAACTGCCCGTTCGCGGCCGTCGCGGCGCGCTGCCCGGAGGTCGTCTGCCGGATCAACCTCGCCCTCGTCCGCGGGATCCTCGCCGGCCTCCGCCTCGAGCCGGCACGGGCGGTGCTGACGCCGGACGCGGCCGGCTGCTGCGTCAGCGTCCTCCCCGCATGAGCCGCGTGACAGCCACCGCCCGTGGCCCTACGATCCAGCCGTGGCATACGACGAGGCCCTCGCCGCGCGGATCCGCGAGCTGCTCGCGGACGAGCCCGCCCTGGCGGAGCAGCGGATGTTCGGCGGCCTCGCCTTCCTGATCGGCGGCAACATGGCCGTCGCGGCGAGCGGCCAGGGCGGGATCCTCGTCCGCGCCGACCCGGAGCAGTCGGAGCGGCTCCTCTCGACGGGGAAGGCCCGGCCGATGGAGATGCGCGGCCGGGAGATGCGCGGCTGGCTGCGGGTCGACGCGGAGGACGTCCGCACGAAGCGCGAGCTGGCGCGATGGGTGAAGCTCGGCGGGGACTACGCGCGCTCGCTCCCGCCGAAGAAGCGTTGACGACGGAGCGGCTCGGAGCTCGGCCGGTGCCGCTGATCGAGACGGGCTGCGATCAGCCGGTCGCCACGCCGTCGGCTGTCCCGCGCAGCCGCGCGTCGAAGGCGTAGCTGCCCGGCGGCGTCGGGGTGAAGCGGCTGCTCGGGACCGAGACGCCCGCCTGCCAGCGCATGAACGAGGTCGCGCCCGGCGGCTTCTCCCGGACGTCGTAGACGAGCCCCGGCGTGGCGTTGCGGGCGGCCCACGTCACCTTGAACGCTGTCGCGAGGGTGCCGGCGCCCGGCGACGCTGCGGGCCGCACGTCGAGCTTGCTCGGCTCCGTGCCGCCGACGCCGCAGTCGGCGAGCGCCAGCAGCCGGGAGGCGAGCCCGGATTTCATGGTTCCTCCTGGGTCGCTGCGAGCGGCCCGCGTCACGGTAGGCGCTCCCCGCCCGCGGCGATAGGGAGGTTTCCCTGAACGTTGCTCGTCCCCCCTCGCTCGGTGGGGATCAGCGGGCCGGCTCCTGCGAGCGCGACGACGGCGGCCGCGTCAGCAGGCCGACCTGGCTCGGGAGGCCGAGATGGGCGAGCGACAGCTCGCGGTAGGCCCAGTCGCGAAGCGCGGTGTTCCGGTGCGCGTTCCCGATCGACATGTCGCGGTAGATCCTTTCCATCCGCTCGCCGACCTTGAGCAGGCTCGCGCCGACGGTGCGGACGAGTTCCGACTGGACGACCTCCCACGTCTGCACCATGATCTCGCGCCCGATGCAGCCCATCAGCATGTCGTCCTTGTACGTGTACGGGACGCCCTCCTCGGCCTGCCGGCGGCAGAGCTCCATGTGCTGCTCGGCGCAGTCGTGGAGCGCCGCCTCGGCGGTCGCGATCTTCGCCCAGGCGCCGCCGAAGTAGCGCTGGTAGTCGGCGTCGACACGGCGCTTCACGAACGGCGGGATCGGGATCGCCTTCTCGAGCAGGTTCTCGTACTCGTCGAGCGCGTTGTACGCCGCGCCGACCATCACCGCCGCAAGGCACATCGTGAAGATCGAGAGCGCGCGGCCGCCGTACATCGGGTTCCCGTGCAGGGCCACGCCCGGAGCCGTCGCCGGGTCGACGTCGATCATCGACGTGTTCTCGCGGACGTAGTGGGCGGGAAGCCGCGCGTGGTCGAAGACGATGCTCTGCGAGCCCGAGCCCTTGAAGCCGAGCAGGTCGCCCCAGTCGTCGAGCATCTCCCAGGCGCCGCGCGGCGCGACGAAGAGCAGCATCGGGCCGGGCATCCCCGAGCCGTCGCCCGGCGTCAGGGCCTGCCCGAGGTAGTAGGTCGAGTACGGGATCCCCGAGCAGAACGAGACCTTGCCGTTCAGCTCCCAGCCGCCCTCCACCCTCTGCGCCGGCTCGCTGATCGGCGCCGCGACGGACGCGCAGATGAAGCGGCCGCCCTCGAAGACCTCGTCCTGGGTCTCCTTCGGGAACCAGGAGCCGACCATCAGCGCGTGGTTCGACCCGAGCGCGAGGCACCAGCCCGTCGAGGGGCAGCCGCGCGCGATCTCGACGATCACACGCATGAACGTCGGCACCGAGACCTCGAAGCCGCCGTAGCTGCGGGGCATGAACATGCGGTAGAAGCCGGCGCGCCTGAACTCCTCGTGCATCTCCTCGTCGTAGTAGGTGCGCTCCTCGGCCTCCGCCTGCTTCTCGATCAGCCTCGGGCGCAGCGCGATCGCGCGCTCGATCAGCTCCTTCCGGGTGGGGACGCTCTCCACGGTCGTCGTCATCGGCTCTCCTTCGTCTCGCACGGGGGAAACAGCCGGTTTCCCCCGTGATCCCCCTTCCCACATGATCACGCGACTTTGCGCGGTGTGGCTGCGGCCGGCGAAGCCGGCCTCCGCCGCAACGTACAGTGCCTCCGGCCTCCGCGGGCTCGGTCACGTGCGTGCCGCGGCCAGCCGTTGACGCCGCTGCTCATCGCGCGGCGAGTCCTCGACAGTGGACGCAGGCGAGCGTCCAGGCCGGCAGCCGGCATCAGACGTCGATCACGAGGCTGCCGAGCTCGCCGAACCGGCCGCGCTGACCGGGGCGCAGGACGACGACCGTGTCCGGCAGCTCGAGCAGCAGCGGGCCCTCGAGCTCCTCGTCGAGCCGGCCCTCGGCGAGCCTCAGGACCGGCGTGTCGGCGAAGCCGCCGAGCTCCTGCCAGTAGACGGGCCGCGTCCCCCACTCCGCCGCGACGACGGCGGGCGGCGTCAGGACGGGCGGCGCGTCGAGCCCGCGCGCGCGGACGACGAAGCCGGTGATCTCGCTGCCGCCCTCCGGGTGGCCCGAGCCCACGCCGTGGAGCGTCTCGTAGACACGGGCGAAGTCGGCCGCGATGCGCTCCGCCTCGAACGGATCCTCGTCCGGCAGCGGCACCTCGACGTCGTAGACCTGGGCGGAGTACTTCAGCCGCAGCGAGCGGCGCAGCTCGATCCGGTCGGGCGGGAAGCCCTCCGAGTGGAGGAGCTCGCGGCCCTGCGCCTCGAGCTCGGCGAAGACCGCCGCAAGCTCTCCGGGGTCGGCCGGCATCCGCAGTCGGCGCGGCCGCTGGTGGATGTGGACGACGTCGGCCACCGTCGCGCCGAACGCCGACCAGACCGGCGCGACGTGCGGCAGCGGCACGACGACGCGCCGCACGCCGACCTCGCGCGCCACCGCGCCCGCGTGGACGGGGCCCATCCCGCCGTAGGCGAAGCAGACGAACTCGCGCGGGTCGAGGCCGCGCAGGACGCTCATCCGGCGCAGCAGGTCCGCCATCTTCGAGTCGACGATCCGGTTGATCCCGGCAGCGGTCTCGTGGAGGTCGAGCCCGAGCCGGCCGGCGAGCCGGCCGACGGCCGCCTCGGCCGCGGCCCGGTCGAGCGGCGCCTCGCCGTGGAGGAAGGCGTCCGGGTCGACGATGCCGAGGACGACGTCCGCGTCGGTGACAGTGGCCTCGGTGCCGCCCTTCCCGTAGCACGCCGGCCCGGGATCGGCCCCTGCCGACTGCGGCCCGACCTGGAGGCCGCCGGCCTCGTCGAGCCAGGCGATGCTGCCGCCGCCGGCGCCGATCGAATCGACGTAGACCATCGGCAACGCGATCTCGAACCGCTCGAGCACGGAGGCCTCGCGCAGGTCCGGCGCGCCGCCCCGGATCACGCTGACGTCGAACGACGTGCCGCCCATGTCCGTGACGATCACGTCCCGCTCGCCCATGCGCTCGGCCAGGAAGGCGCTCCCGAGCGTCCCCATCACCGGGCCGGAGTGGACGGTCCGGATCGGCGCGCGCCGCGCCTCGTCGGCGGTGATCGTCCCGCCGGCGCACTGCGCGTACAGGATCCGGCCGGGATAGCCGTGCCGGCGGGCGGCCTCCTCGATCGACTCGATGTAGCCGGCCATCAGCGGCCCGATGTAGGCGTTGATCACACCCGTCATCGTCCGCTCGTACTCGCCGACCTGCGCGGCGACCTCGGACGCCGCGGTGACGAAGAGCTCCGGCCTCCGCTCGCGCGCGAGCTCGACGATCCGCCGCTCGTGCGCGCTGTTGCGAACTGCCCAGAGCAGGCTGACCGTCAGCGCGTCGACGCCGTCGAGCCGCTCGAGGCCGGCGGCGACGGACGCCTCGTCGAGCGGGACGATCACCTCGCCTTCGAAGTCGACGCGCTCGACCACCTCGGCCACGTCGTGGCGCGCCACGAGCTGCACCGGCTTGCCCGAGCCGGCCAGGTCGAGCATCCGCTCACCGGAGACGCCGGCGAGCCGGCCGGCGCCCTTCATGATCCGGATCGCGTCGCCGTGGCCGGCCGTCGTCAGCAGGCCGACGCGCGCGCCCGAGCGCGTGATCAGCGCGTTCGTGCCCGTCGTCGTGCCGTGGACGAGCCGGTCGCAGCGCGCGAGCAGCCCGTCCAGCGAGAGGGCGAGCTTCCCCGCGGCCTCCTCGATCGCCTCGAAGAAGCTCCGCGCCCGGTCGTCCGGCCGCGTCGGGACCTTGCCGGTGCGGACGGCGCCGTCCGGCCCGACGATCGCGCAGTCCGTGAACGTGCCGCCGATGTCGACGCCGACGGCGTAGCCGCGCTCAGCCATCGGGCCAGGGCTCGTCGCCGCGGCGGCAGAACTCCTGGGCCAGCAGCGTCGCGCAGGCGGGACAGGCGTATTGCCGCAGCACGATCTCCGGATCCCCGAACTCGGCGGGATCGGGGTAGAGCTTCGCGTCGACGTCCGGCGGCGAGAGCTCGCGCTGCACCGCCGCCGGCTTGTAGCGCTCCCCGAGCTCGTGCCCGCAGGCGGAGCACGTCGTCCCGTCGACGCCGACGCCCGGCCCCGCGCGCCGGACGACCGGCCGGCCGAGCCGCTGCTCGCGGATCCGCCCGCGCTCCCGTTCCGTCGCGGCCGGATCCCCGACGGCGACCCCGTAATGCCGCAGCGCCGCCTCGCGACTGATCTCGCCGTCCCGAACGTCACGCTCGACCAGCTCGGGTTCGCGTGCGAGCGGGTCGCCGTAGCCGCCCGACGCGTTGAACTCGACCACGATGCAGTCGCCCGGCGGGACGGGCAGGACGAGCTCGTCGAAGCGCAGCCGCGAGAGCGGCCCCGCGAGCTCCTCGACGCCGGCCCGGCTCGCCGGCAGCCTCCCCTCGCGCAGCAGCTGGCCGACGCGGCTCGAGCCGAGCCGCAGGAAGTTCCCGCCGAGCCCGTAGAAGCCGCCCGCGAGCCCGGCGACGGCGTTCGTCGCCGGATCCGTGAAGGTCATCTGGACGGCGGCGGCGTGCACCTTGTGCGGGGTCCAGCCCACGACGATGCCGTTTCCGCCGCGGAAGCGACCCGGCCCGCCGCTGTCCGGATTCTCGGCGCGGAAGAGGACGAGGAAGATCCCGGACTCCTCGTCCGTCTCGACGTTCCCGGCGGACGAGCCCACGAGCCACCAGGAGCCCGCGCTCGCGATGCCGTCCCGCGTCGGGAAGGCGCCGAGGCAGCCGCCGAGGAGCCCCTGACCCGCCGAGGCCGGCGTCGCGACGAGCGTACCGTCCTCGTTCAGCCCGAAGACGACGTCCCCGAGCGGCATCGCCTCGCCGCCGAGCGCGTTCGCCCGCGCGCGCAGGTCCTCCGGCCCGGCGAGGAGGAGCCTCGACGTCACGAGCCACGCGAGGTCGAGCGTGAAGAACGTGCTCAGGTGCCCCGAGCAGGCGGCCGGCCAGCGCGCGACGTTCCGCGTGCCCGCGACCGGCTCGAAGACGACGTGGTTCGCGACGCCGGCCGTGCAGCCGAGCTGGTCCCACGCGAGCGCGGTCATCAACGCCGCGACGACGCTCGAGCGCAGGAACGCGTACGTCGTGTTCCCGGCGCCGCCCTGCGGCGAGGTGCCGGCGTTCGTGACCGAGACCTGGTCGCCGCGCTTCGTCAGCGTCAGCACCTCCCGGTGCGAGTCGCGGCTGCCGCCGATGCCGGTGACGTAGACGCGCTCGCTCCACGTGCCGTCCGGGATCCTCGTCAGCCGGTCGGCGACCACGCGCGAGCAGTCGGCGATCATGCGCCGCATCACGCCCTTCACGACCGCGGGCCCGAACTCGTCGAGCAGCCCGTGCAGCTCGCCGCGGATCCGGTTGATCCCCGCGAGCGCGCTCTTGACGTTGAGCAGGATGGCGTCCGGCTCGCGGCTCTGGCGGACGTAGGCCTCGGCGAGGTCCCAGCGCACCGTGCCGCGCTCGACGAGCTTGACCGGCGGGATCGTGACGCTCTCGTCGAAGAGGTCGCGCGCGTGGATCGCCCACCCGCCGGGGTCGACGCCGCCCAGGTCGCCCACGTGGAGCGTGTTGAAGACCCAGCAGAAGAGCTTCCCGTCGTGGAACACCGGCGCGTAGAACGCCGTGTCCGACTGCTGCGCGGCCGCGATGTACGGGTCGTTCTGGAGGAAGACGTCGCCGTCCTCGATCCCGGGCGCGGCGCTCCGGTGCTCGAGCGTCCACTTCACGATCAGATCGGCGAGGACCGAGAAGAAGACGATCGTCGGGCCGATCGTGACGACGTCGCCGGTCTCCGTCAGCAGCGCCGTCGCGTAGTCGCGCGAGTAGACGACGGGCACGGAGCCGGAGACACGCTGGATGACGTCTCCGTGCTCGAGGTTCTTGTGCCAGAAGCGCGAGCGGAGCACCTGGTAGGTGATCGGGTCGAGCTCGAGCTCGGCCTCGGCGTGGAGCTCGAGGCGCGGGTCGATCGCGAGCGGCTCGCGCGGGATGTACGGCGTCCGGCGGCCGTCCCAGGCCTCCGCGGCGAGCGCCTCGGGCGTCGCCTGCGGGTTGCGGATCACGCCGTCGTGCGTGACGTGGCTCCCGGTGGCCTCGGTCCCGAGCAACGGGAAATACCCTATCTCGGCCGCTGCCGGCGGCTCAGCTTGCGGGCCGCATGCTCGTGTAGTGGTAGTTCGACGTCGGGCTGATCTGGAGCTCGTTGACGCAGACGTGCGGCGGCAGCGAGAGGATCCAGGCGATCGCGCCGGCGACGTCGTCCGGGCGCAGCATCCTCGCCCGCACCTCGGGCGGCGGCAGCTGGCCGCCCGGCCGCTGGCGGAGGATCGGCGTGTCGACCGCCTCGGGCAGGATTACCGTCGCCCGCACACCCTCGCCCACCGTCTCCAGGTTGATCGTCTCGACGAGCGCGAGCAGGCCGCGCTTCGTCGCGTTGTACGCCGCGCCCGGGAACCACGCGAGGTTGCGCGCCGCCCACGACGCGATGACGACGATCGTCCCGGCGCCGTTCGCGCGCATGTGCGGCAGGACTGCATGGCAGGTGTAGTAGACGCCCGAGAGGTTGATCCCGACCACGCGGTCCCACGCGTCGATCGACAGCTGGTCGAGGTGCCGCTCCGGGAGGTTGATCCCCGCGCAGTGGACGAGCGCGTCGAGCCGGCCGTGCCGCTCGAGGATGCTCGACGCGACGCGCGCGACGTCGTCGCTCTGCGAGACGTCGAGCGGCTCGGGGGTGGCCTCCGTCTCGGCGGCGAGCTCCTCGAGCCCGGCCGCATCGCGGTCGGAGGCGATCACGCGCGCGCCCTCGCGCGCGAGCGCGACCGCGGTCGCACGCCCGATGCCCGAGGCGCCGCCGGTGACCCAGACGACCCGTTCCGCTCCGCTCACGACGGGGGTGATCTTCCCAGATCAGCCGATGCCCGAGTCAACCTGGCGATCGTCACCTCGGCACCGGGCGCGAGCTCGACGATGCCGGCCGAGAGCTCCGCCGCCGCGTCGTCCAGCTCGGTCGGGGAGAGCGGCGGGAGCCCGTCGAGGACGAAGAAGGCTGAGCGCGTCCGCTCGGTGAGCTGCGTACGCACACCCTGCCGCCAGTTCCAGCGCCGGCAGGTCACGCCGCGGTCGTCGCGCCACACGATCTCGCCGGGGGCCGCGTGCTCGGGCTCGGCACCGTCCCCGCGCGGGTCGAACGGCTCGTCGCCGCGCGCCACGACGAGCCGCAGCTCGCCCTCGAGCCGGTCGCGATCCTCGCCGCCGACCGGGAGCAGACGGCGCAGGCTGACCGCGTTGTAGAGATCGACGAGCCGGTTGATCCGCGGCAGCGGCTGGCCCTTGAGGACGCGGGCGGCGAGTGCCTCCGCCGACGAGAGGTACTTCGACGGCTTCGCCCCGAAGGCGCCGAACGCGGCGCGCCAGGCGGCGATGCGCGGGTCGTAGGCGGCGCGCGCCAGCCCACGCGCCCGCAGGCTCGCCTCGGCCTCTTCGAGCCGCCGGTCGCTGCGCGCGTCGCTCGGCCCGTTGACGACGCCGAGCGCGGTCACGATCACGGCGACGTAGTCGGGATGACGCTCGAAGACGGCCGCGTCGACGCGGGCCGCGATGCTCACCCTTCGAGGATCCGCTTGAGCCGCGCGAGATCGGCGCGGTTGGCGCGGCGGACGGCGCGCGCCATCAGCGGCGCCGCGAACCTCGGGAAACCACGAGGCTCGCCGCGGTTGCGGAGGCGCATCAGCGTCCCGCCTCCCGCCGCGTCCGTCCACTCGTACGTCGTCTCCATCGGGAACGGTCCTTCGGACGTGGCCATGACGAGCCGCTCGCCCGGTACGAGCTCCCGGAGCTCGTACGTGTACGCGAGCCGGCGGCCGAGGAAGCGGGCGACGAACGCGAGCCGTGAGCCGACCGCGAGCGGCGGCGCCGATCGCCATTCCACGCTCTCGATGTTCCGGTACCACCGCGGCGCGTTGTCCGGATCCGACGCGTACGCCGCGACCTCCTCGCGCGGCCGGGCGATGATGATCTCGGTCACGACGTCGACGGCCATGCCCTAAGTATCCAGCCGTGAGACCTCGAGATCGAGGTCGCGCTCCACCCGGCGCATCACCTCGTCGCTGATCTCGCCCGTGTTGCGGAGCTCGACGACCGCGCGCCGCTCGGCCTCGAGCAGCTCGCGGCGCAGCCGCTGGTACTTCATCGACCGCTTCTCGAGCTTGCCGTCGCCGTCGGGGTCGATCCGGGCGGAGAAGCGGTCGATCCGGAAGCGGTACTGGCCCCGCAGCCGCTCGGCCGTGTCCTCGAGCACCCAGGCCTCGCCGACGAGCTCCTCGAGCCGCTCGAGCGCCGCCTCGGCGGCCCGGATGCGCGCGAGCGCCTCCTCCTCCTCGGCCGCGCGGTCGTCCTCGTGCAGCCGGAGCGCGCGGATCACGGCCGGCAGCGAGAGCCCCTGGACGACGAGCGTCCCCAGCACGACCGCGAAGGCGAGGAAGACGATCAGGTCGCGGCCGGGCAGCGGCGCGCCGGCGTCCGTCTTCAGCGGAATCAGCAGCGCGGCCGCGATCGTCACCGCACCGCGCATGCCGTTCCACGAGATGAACGCCGGGTACGTCCACGGCGGCGCCGGATCACGCTCGCGCACGCGCCGGATCCAGCGCCGCGGCAGGTACGTCGCCGGGAAGACCCAGACGATCCGGAGGGCGGTCACCGCGGCGACGACGACCACGGCCTCGCCCGCGAGCGACCAGCCGCTGCGATGGGAGAGGCCGTCGAGGATCGGGCGGAGCTGGAGCCCGACGAGCCCGAAGAGGAGCACGTTCAGGAGAAACGTGAGGATCTCCCAGAACGCCAGCCCTTGGAGACGTGTCTGGACGGTCGTCAGCTCCGGGGTGTACCAGCCCATGTACACCCCGGCGGTGACGACCGCGAGCACGCCCGAGACGCCGATCGCGGCCGCCGGGAGGAACGTGAGGTAGCCGGTGAGGAACGCGATCGTGACCTCGAGCGGCGGGTTGTCGAGCACGCGCCGCACCCGCCGGATCGCGTAGCCGACGACGAGCCCGACGGCGACCCCACCCACGACGTTGAGGACGAGCCGCCCACCGGTGGCCCAGACGGAGAACGAGCCCGAGACGGCGGCGACGATCGCCGTCCGCAGCAGCACGAGCGCGGTCCCGTCGTTGACGAGGCTCTCGCCCTCGATGATGTCGATCAGCCGCCGGGGCACGCCGAGCCGCCGGCCGATCGCCGACGCCGCGATCGGGTCGGTCGGCGAGACGGCGGCGCCGAGGATGAACGACCCGGCCCAGCCGAGTTCGGTCACCCCGTGCGCGACGAGGGCCACGCCCACGGTCGTCGTCGAGACGAGCCCGACCGCGAGCAGCGAGATCGGCCGGAGGTTCTGCCGCAGCTCGCGGAGCCCGGTGAAGAACGCGGCCTGGTAGAGGAGCGGCGGCAGGATCCCGACGAGGACGACGTCCGGCGGCATCCGCACGGTCGGCACCCCCGGCCCGAACCCGAGCACGAGGCCGCCGAGGACGAGCAGGATCGGATACGGGACGCGGAGCGGCCCCGCGAGGATCAGGAGCGCGGCGGCGGAGACGAGCAGGACGAGGAGCTGGAGCTCCTGCCGCGCGCCGAAGGCGAGGACGACCGACACGCCGGGAAGTCCAGCACGAGCGCCCCCTCAGCGGTAGGCGCGATCGCGTGCGTACGCCACGAACGCGTCGATCGCCGCCGGATCGGCGAGCGCCTCTCGGCTCGCGACCTCCGCGACGGGTGTCCCCGTGACGATCCGCTTGACCGGCAGCTCGAGCTTCTTCCCGGTGAGCGTGCGCGGGATCGCGGGGACGGCGACGACCTCGTCCGGCCGGTGCCGCGGCGAGAGGCTCGTCCGGAGCGCGTCGGCGATCCGCGTGCGGAGCGCGTCGCTCAGCTCGAGCCCGTCGCGTAGCACGACGAAGAGGAGCAGCTCGTCGGTCTGCTCGAGGTGGACGACGAGGCTGTCGACCACCTCGTCGAGCTCCTCGACGACGCCGTAGAGCTCGCCCGTCCCGAGCCGCACGCCGCCGCGGTTCAGCGTCGCGTCCGAGCGGCCCGCGATGGCGCAGCTGCCGCGCTCGGTGAAGACGATCCAGTCGCCGTGGCGCCAGACGCCCGGGTAGTGCTCGAAGTACGTCGCCCGGTAGCGCGCCCCGTCCGGGTCGTTCCAGAAGCCGATCGGCATCGACGGCACCGGCCGGCGGATGACGAGCTCGCCGAGCTCGCCGACGACCTCGCGCCCGTCGGCGTCGAAGGCGACCGCGTCGAAGCCGACGCAGGGCGCAGCCATCTCGCCCGCGGTGACCGGCAGGATCGGGTAGCCGGAGACGATCCCGGTGCAGAGGTCGGTGCCGCCGCTCCCGACGTTCAGGAACAGGTCCGGCCCGAGCTCGCCGTACAGCCACTCGTAGCCCTCGGGCGGAAGGGGCGAGCCGGCCTCGACGACCGTCCGCACGGACGAGAGGTCGAACCGCCGGCCGGGGTCGACGCCCTCTTTCCGGCAGGCCATCGTGAACGCCGGGCTGAGCCCGAAGCACGTCGGCCTCGTCTCCTCGACGAGCCGCCACTGGAAGCCGAGGTCCGGGTGGCCCGGGTTGCCGTCGATCAGCACGACCGACGCGCGCAGGAGGAGCGCCGAGACGAGTGCGTTCCACATCATCCAGGCCGTCGTCGTGAACCAGAAGAGGCGATCGCCCGGCCCGACGTCGAAGCACTGGTTCAGGTTCTTTAGCCTGGATCCACCGAAATCGCCCTCCGGGTCCGTCCGGTTGGCGCGTGAGAATGACCTCCTGAGCAGGCGAAAAGCGGCTGATAAGGGCAGCCGCGGCCTGTCGTCAGGAGGTCACT